>ULUP01043181.1_pt1 | contig 31211 bp, 15 predicted proteins | sample 1958581 | NCBI WGS metagenome assembly ULUP01 (sample SAMEA4835763, study PRJEB28245) | human gut metagenome | biome: gut microbiome; material: fecal sample | place: Denmark | collected 2008 | reverse complement strand
AAAATACGAGGAGAAACGATGATAAGTAAAGACGAAATAAGGACAACTCTCGGCGATATCGGATTTTATTATGCTAAGGTAATTTACTATGGTTGTAAAAGCGCTGCTATAAACGTTCAACCGAGGTTGGTTCGGCAGCGCCGAGAAAAAGACGAGCGGGAGGCTCGTCTTTTTGCTACGCCAAGCAACCGTATCGGTGACGCGTTTTGTTAAAAATATATAAGAATTGTCGGGCAAAACGCTATTCCGTCGCGAAACGAAAGCGAAAAACGGCGACGGCGAAAAGCGTTGTAAAAACTGAAAAAACTGAAATAAAAGCCGAAGAGCGAAACTCGGTCAGTTGCCGTTCGGGTCTGTTTTGGATTTTAAGCGGAATTCTTTCGGCTTCATATTCGTCGATTGCTCGAATGCGTGAGTAAAATGCGACGCGTCGAAAAAACCGCATTCCTGCGCTATGAACGATATGGACTTGTCGGTGGATGACAGCATCTCCGTGGCGTGCGAAATGCGTATCTTTTTGAGATATTCCATAGGCGAAGTGTTGAAAACGTTTTTGAAATACCTGAAAAAGCTCGGCGTGGACATATTCACTATTTTCGACAGGTCGTCTACCGTTATCTTGGAAAAATAATTCTCTTCCATATATTGCGTAGTCTTTAAAATTATGTAGTCCGCGGTGTTGTCGGCTCTGTTGTCCGTCACCGCGTATTTTTGAGATATTATCTTCGCCAATTTGCATAAGAGGCATACCGTTTTCAGTTCGAACATAACTCCGTCGTCCTCGGCGCGTTCTTTGTCTATCGCGATAAGTTCGTCGAAATCTCTCACGAAACCAGCCAATAAACTCTTTGAAAGGTTTATGTTCAACGATAAATTGCTGAACGCCTGTCGTATCTGCGGCTCTACCTCGAACAGAATTTTTATCCCCGGATATTTACCGAACTGATACTTGTATTTTTCCGTAATATCGTTTTTTATTATAAGGTGAAAGATTTGAGGTTCTTCGCTGTCCGCCCAATATCCGTGTTCCGTGTACGGCGGAATCATAAAAATGTCGCCCGCTTTTGCCGGGTGGCTTTTATTATTGAAATAATGACGGCATTCCCCTTTTGTTACGACGTTGAGTTCGTAATAATTATGCGCATGCATTAAAATGGGGTACGAACTGCCGTGATAATACGCGAACCCCTGCGAAAACGCCGACGCGTCGTCAAGCGTGTAAAACGGATTGCTGTGTCTTTCGAGATATTTCGGATAATTTGCTTTCATAATATTTATGCTCCTCGCATTGTGAGTGAACGATATATGATAGAATTTTACAAAAAAATGAGATTATTGTACAATTATTATATCGCAAGCGGGTTTATAATGCAAGTAAACTAAACGTATTATTCTGCAAAAGTAGCATTTTTTTTAAGAAGACTAGTCTTCTTTTCGCCTTCGGCGAAAAGATACTCTTAATTGAGAAAAGAGAAAATAAAGTTATGCGTTTTGCGGATACTATTTAAGGTTTTTTAGTCGCGGGCGGCGGCGCGATCGCTTGTTCGTCCGAGGCTTGCAGGGAGGTTTTTTGATGGGAAAAATGACAAGAATAGCAATGTTGCTCGTTGCCGTTTTGGTCGCTCTGTGCATGATGCTGTGCAGTTGCTTCGGCGGCAATAACGGCGGAGACGGCAGCGGTAGTCAGACAGGCTCGACCGAAAACTCGCAGCCCGACTCGTCCTCCGCGAACGATTCCGTTTCAGACGAAGATTCTGATTTCGACGATACCGAAGATTCGGGCGAGACGGAAGAATCGGGAGATAAGGAAAACGCAAAGATCGTTCTCGAAGAAATTCCCGATTCGGATAACGTCAAACTTGTCGACGACGCCGTGAGAGCGTATCTTTCCGCATCTACGGTTGCGGAGCAGATAGCCGCTTTGCCCGAGACCAAGCTTACGATCGACAAAGGCGCATTGCCGATAAGGCTTGCATGGAAAGGCGACGGAAGCGTAAGATACACGGTGTATCTTGCGGATAACGAAAATTTCGACAACGCGACGACGTACGTAATTTCCGGTCTTCGTAAAGAAATAAACGTATATAACTTAACGCCGTCCACGACTTACTATTGGAAAGTCGAGGGGGATAAGACGGGGGATACGTCCGACGCGTCGAGTTTTACCACGGAAAACATCTCCGTCAGGCTTATTTACGCCGAAGGCACGTCGAACGTCAGAGACATCGGCGGCTGGAGCGCGGGCGTTTCTTCCGTCAACTACGGAAAAATTTACCGCGGAAATCAACTCAACGGCTATGGAAACTGGGGCGACAACAAATTGACCGAAGAGGGGCTGAAAACGTTTAAAGACGATTTAAAGGTCCGTACGGAAATCGATTTAAGAACTCAGAACAAAGACGACGCAAATCAGACGACGAACTACGTCGACGCGTCCTATCCTTATTATAAATGTACGATCGGTCAGTATACGGATATTTTCGAAACCTCGGTATGGAACGCCTTGCCGAACGACGGAAATACGAAACCCGATTCTAAGGAGAATAAAAACGACGCGCGCCGTTTATCATACGCGACGGGCAACGCCGTGCGTAACGAAAACGCCATGCGGCTTTCGTTGAAAACCATTTTCAGCGTACTTGCCGACGAAAGCAATTATCCGGTATTTATACATTGTAACGCGGGCGCGGACAGAACGGGTACCGTGGCGTTTTTGATTAACGGACTTCTCGGCGTCGGCGAAGAAGATCTTATCAGAGACTTCGAATTAACGAGTTTTTCGAAGGTTTCGGGTTTGAGATACAGAAGCGATATAACGGACGGAACGTTTGCCGAGATAGGGGTAATGAAGAACGACTACGACAATTTCGTGGCGTTCGGCGCGCTTATCAACGCGATAAAGAGTAATTACGGAGCGGAGGGTAAACCGCTTTCGTATGCAGTTGAGAATTTCCTTACGGGTTACGTCGGAGTGTCTCGCGAAGAAATCGAGAGCATAAAGAGAATAATGCTTTCGGACTATACGCCGAGCGAAATCGAATACGTCGGAGGAAGCAGACAGGTTATTGAAGTTTCCAAGTCGGACAATTCGATAAATCTCGGAGAAATCGCTTATTCCTCGGTAGAAAGCGTATCCTTAAACAACGTAGTTCTCGGCAATTCTCTCTCGGCAATAAACGGGAAAGACCTTGCGAACTATTACGGCGAAAGGGAACTTACCGTAATCGTAAATACCGAAAACGGCAAAAAGACGGTGAAAGTCCCGATACTCATCGTAACGAAATATATATATACGGCAGAGGATTTGGCTCTTTCGTTACAGACGTCGGCGACGAGGAATTACGGGTATTACGAACTTAAAAACGACATAACTCTCGACTCGTTCTCAAACGAAGCGAAAGCGGCATTCAGAGGCAAAAACGGCTTCTGCGGAATATTCGAGGGTAACGGACACACCATTACGGCATCGCTCGGCAATCACGGACTGTTCGGTTACGTCAGCGGAGGAGCGACGATAAGAAACGTAAACTTCGCGGTAAGCGGAGGCGTGAACGAAGCGGGCAAGTCGATTATAGGCGATTACGTTGTCGATTCGTTTATCGAAAACCTGACGATAACCGTTTCGGGCGGAACTCTTGCAATCGGCTCGGACGGAATAGGGCTTATAACCTCGAAAGCGTTCAAAGGAAACGCCGTTAAAAACTTAACGGTGGGCGCGGAGAACGTCGAACTCAATTCTCTATTCGGCGGCAGCGAAGAATACGCGTTTAGCGGAAACAAATTCGTTTCGTGCGTAATAAACGCGAAACATGTAAAGGAACTCGCGAGATATTATTCGAACGGAAATTACGTTTCCGTCTATCTCGAAGAGACCGACGGGTTCGACGGTGAAATCAGCGGCGTAGTCGAGATAACCGTCGCCGATATAATCAACGTTAAGGAATCGGGGGTCATACTGAAAGTCGGCGAGCGTTTCCTGAACTCAAAAATCGAGAAAATCGAATGTAACGGGCATATAATAACCGAATACAGGTTTGAAAACGGCGTTCTCAGTCTTTTCAACGAGCGTGAAGTATTCGGCGAAAATTTCGGTAAAAACGTCATAAACGTAACGTTCAGAGCAGTAAACGGCATTCTTATCAGAGCGGATATCGGAGCAGTCGTGTTCAGCGATTCCGAAGAAGTGACTTTAAGCGGAACGCAGGAAATATTCCTTGACAGAGGCGAAGCGTCGATAAATATAGGCGAATACGACGGGGCGACCGTATATTCGATATTCTGCAACGATTACTATCTCGGCAACGACGTCGCCGCGCTCGCGATAAGCGATGAATTTAAGGCGAATAAGGTTGTTCACGGAAACAGTACGGTTACCGCGCTTATAGGTAAAGACGGCAAGTTTTACACCGTGCATATCCCCGTAACGGTTGTAACTGCGGAGATAAGCGAAATAGGTCAGTTGAACAATCTCTTAAAATCCGACAACGCAGAGTACGCGACCTACGGATATTATAAATTGACGACCGATATCGGCGATTCCAAAACGGAACTCAATAACGGCAACGACAAAAACTGGCAGAACGTAGACGGTCTTTACGGTTTCCGCGGAACGCTCGACGGAGCGGGTCATTCCGTAACGGGTACCGTTATGTCGAAAGGTCTGATAGGTCTTGTCGGCAAAGGCGCGGTTATAAAGAATCTCACCGTAAACGCATACGGCTACGCTGACGGCAGAACCGTTATTGCTCGTTCGATAAGAAGTGCGGTCGTAGAAAACGTCACCATAAATATAATGAGCGGCGAGTCCGATTCCTACCTTACCGAGGGCGGAATAATAACCTCGCTTATGAGCCATTCGACGATTTACAGAAACGTCGAGGTAAACTCGGCCGGAAAAGCAGATACGCTGTTCGGTTGCAGTTACTGGAACTACGACGCGAGAAAGGCAAACACCTTCGAAAACGTTAAAATAACCGTTAAATCCATCGGCGGACTTCTTTGTCTCAGAGCAAACGTTGCCGAATCTCTTTACACGATAGACGGCGTAGAGGGCTTAACCGTCGAATACGTCCGTTCTTATAACGACGAGAATAATACGGTTATCGCCGGCAACGCGGGGTCGTTTACGCTCGGCGAAGAAAATGCGGACGTCACCGAAATTACTTCGGTAACGCTCGATGGCAGAGAAATTGCAGACTTCTCGTTCGAAAACGGAGTTCTTACCGTAACGGAAGGATTCCCCGCTTCCGATATGGGCGTGAAAACGCTTGTCTTAAAAGGAAAAGCGGGAGTTAAAGCGGCTACCGTTTACCTCGGCGTAACGGTTGAAGTACCTGCGGAGGAAGTCGTGCTCGGCGGCGAAAGAGAAATCGTTTTGTCAAGCGGAACGACGTTTGATATAGACCTCGGAGAATATACGTCGGCGACTGCGCTTTCGGCTACGCTTTGCGGAGAAAACGCGACTTATTCAAACGGAAAGTTGACGGTTGCGGAAGAGTTAAGAGCGAACACGCAGAAACACGGCGTACAGACGTTGAAAGTAACCGTTCAAAAAGACGGCAAATATTACAACGTAATAGCAAACGTCCTCGTCGTAACTCAGGACATAACGACCTTCGACGAGCTTAAATCGGCTCTCAAATTCAACGAAAACAACGTTAAATTCGGATATTACAGGTTGAAGAAGGATTTGACGGGCTATAACTGGTATGATAGCGGAAACGGCGTCGGCGGCGGTATATGGAAAAACCCGACCGGTGAGTTGGGTTTCAGAGGAACGCTTGACGGCAACGGATTTTCGATCAGAGAAACTTTAAATTCTACCGGGTTGTTCGGGTACGTCGGCAAAGGCGCGGTGATCAAAAACCTGACCATAAACTTAAATCAATATAAATACAGTAGCGGAACTCCGTTTATGGTTTTCGGTTACAGCATGATAGGAGCGACCGTCGATAACGTCAAGGTAAACGTAACGAAGCAGCAAAACGACGGAATAACCGAAATCCCCGGCGGGATCAGCGGGCTTCTGACGGCTATTTTCTCGTATGGCAACACCTTCAATAAATTAGTGGTCGACGCTCAGAAAACCGACGTTGACACTTTGTTCGGAAGCTGCGCATATTACAGTTATCCCGCAGGATATGAAGAAAATAAGTTTACGGCTTGCACGGTGAAAGCGAATTCGCTTAAAGGTCTCGCTTGTACGGACAACGCGAATAAAACCGTAACGCCTTATAAAGGAGTCGACGGACTCACCGTAACCGTAACCGCTACGGCGTAAAGGCGTTGAGATGAGGAAATATCCGATAATCACAGTAATTTTAGTTCTGTTTACTTTCGTTTTCGTATCGGTCGGTTGTTTTGGCGGCGATGACGGTACGGAAAGACCGAGCGGAAGCGAAAGTATAGAAAGCGGCGTTTCGGGAAGTGTTACAGATAGCGAAGCGAAAGGAACGGAGAACTCGGAAACGGCAAAAACCGAGTATGCCGTAAAATTCATGTCGGACGGCGAAAAGGTTTACGAAATTAAGGTAAAAAGCGGCGAAACGACGGAAATACCCGAAGCGCCGACGAAAGAACATTATTTTTTAAGCGGTTGGTACAACGGCGACGAAAAGTGGAATTTTGAAACGGATGAGGTTTCGTCGGATATAACGCTCGTCGCGAGGTGGTTGCCCGAAGTTTATACGGTGACTTTCGTCAGCGAAGTAGGCGAAAAGGCGGAAAAACAGACGATAACTTACGACCCCGTAAACGGGAAAGCCGTTGAGCCGAATATAAAAAAATTCGTTAAAACCTCGGCTTACGAGTATGAATTTATAGGTTGGTATTCAGGCGATACGGAATGGAGTTTTGATAATATCGTAGAGAAAAATGTAGAACTTGTCGCAAGGTGGAATAAAAACACCGCCATAGGCGTTCTGCCGAGCGATTAAGAATATAGGAGGAGTTTATATGAAAAATTATGCAAAACCGAATATGGAAATCATAAAAATCGGAAACGAAGCCGACATTGTAACGGCGTCGCCGACTAACGATAACATATTCAACGACGGAGAATGGGATCTTGGAAATCTCGGAAACGGAAATTAAAGGGGAGGAGAAATGATGAAAACTATTAAAAGAGTAAAATTGTGTTTAATAGCGTTTTTCGCTGTTGTTTTCGCCTCGATGACCTTAACGCTTGCAGCAACGAACGTAAAACGCGCCGACGCCGCTACGGCGTTAGATACCGCGACTTTCGTTATGGATGATATGGGTCTTACGCTCAGGACGAACAATCAGGTCGGACCTCGTTTCAAAGTAAAAATGGAAAAGGGTCTCGCGGCTAGAATCAGAAAAGAAGCCATAACCCTTAGTTTCCTTATCGCTCCCCGCGCGGCGTTCGATAAGGCAAATTACAACTATGAAACGCTTCTCGCCGCTGCGAATTCGGCAACGGGAACGAGCGCTCCCGCCCGTATAAAAGAAGCAGACAAAACCAAAATATACGAGGAAGGCGATTATTCTTGGGCAAGTCTCGTAATCAATACGAGCGAAGCGAACAGAACGCTCGATATGAGCGTAGTCGCTTACATTACTTATTACGACAACACAGGGGCGCGCGTAAACAGATATGCGGCAACCGACGTTGAAAAAGTCAGAGGAAACCTCTATAACGTAGTCAATACAACCGCTCTTTCCGACGCGGTACTTGCGAAAGACATACTCGAAAACGCTGAGTTCGGTTGGTACGGAGCGGGCAATTACCCGATAGAAATATCGACGAACGAGCAAGCCGAAGTATTGAAAAACTCGGGAGCGAATTTCTCGGGGAAGGTTGTTTTGGCGAATTCTTCGGTAAATATCCCCTCGGAAATTGCCGGAAACGTTAAAACCGTTACAGAACAAGCCGTTGGCGGAAATAAGGCTGAAATAGTACTCGGAAGCGGAACTTCTTACGCGGTAGATATGGGAACTTTGGACGGCAACGTAGTCAAGGCGACCATAGGCGGAAAAGCGGTTTCTTATGCGGACGGAAATGTAACGCTTGATTTCGACTTCAAAAACAGACTTATAAAGCACGGCGAGCAGACTCTTACGGTGACTGTCGAAAAAGACGGACAATATACTAACTACAACAAAAAAGTACTTATCGTAACGAAAGAACTTCAAACATACGACGATATAAAGGCGGCGGTTACTCTTAACGGAAGAAATGTAAAATACGGATATTACAGGCTTACAAGCAGTCTCGGCGAGGCAGGTTGGGTGAATTTCGGAACTGTATCTGTCGGCGAAAAACCGAACAAAGTAGATATTTGGAAAAACGACAACGGCGAATTAGGATTCAGAGGAACGTTCGACGGCGGTAATAATACGATTGCAAACGTTTTCTTTTCGACGGGTTTATTCGGAACGATAGGAAAAGGCGCCGTGATAAAAAATATAACTTTTACGCAAAAACAGTATGTTGCCACGAGAATGCTTTTAGGATACAGTATGGTAGGGGCAACGCTCGAGAACGTAACTATAAACGTTAAAGGGGCGGGAACGAAAACTCTTCCGGCAGTTAATTCGGTAGGCGGATTATTGACGGCTGTATATTGCCATTCGTCAAAATTTATCGATGTGAAGATAATCTCTCAAAACACTGATATTGATACGCTTTTCGGAACAAGTGCGTACTACACTTATCCTGCAAACGTTACAAATACGTTTACACGCTGCGAAGTCAAAGCGAAGTCTCTTGTCGGACTCGCCTGCACAGACAGAAACGACAATACCGTTTTGTTGCCGTATACGGGCATAGAAGGACTTACGGTAACGCTTGGAGTGTAAAAATCAAAATAAAACTCGGGCGGGCGAGCGTAAACCCGTCCGCCCGAATAAAAAAGAAAAATCGACCGATGGGAAAACGTGTTTGACCCTTTCGGCAATTTAATAAAAATCTAACAAAATCACAAGGAGTAAAAAGATGAAAAGCAAATTTTTCAAAAGAGTATTATGCGGCGCTATGGCTCTTAGTATGTCTGCCGCGCTTATTTCGTGCGACGGCGGTGGCGGCGGTACGAGTAACGGCGGCAGCGAATCGACGGGAAATAGTACGAGCGGCGGCGGTAATACGTCGGCATCTACCAACATAAACGTTCTTCTCTTTACGGGAACCGCGACCAGAAACGGCGCCATCAAATGGATACAGGATGCCGCGGAAAGATTTACCGCCCTTAAAAGCAACGAAGAATACGAAAGCGGCAAGAAAGGCGTAAACATTGTCATTCAGGATAATACATTGATTCCTTACGACAGTCTTAGCAGCGACGGTAACGACATTTATGTCGACGAGGGGAGGGCGGATATGTATACCTATTCGGCTTCGGGCGAACTTATGCAACTCGACGAAATCGTTAGTTATATCGAGGACGAACAGAATTTGACTATCGACGCCGACGCTAAAAAGAGAATGCTCGGCTACCAAAGTTCGGACGGACAGCGTCATTACTACGGACTTCCGCAGTACGAGTGGAGCAACAGCCTTACTTACGACGTCAACTATTTTGAAGACGCGGGTCTTTATTTTGCGAAACCCGACGCGACCAAATCGGTAACCGAAGAAACTAAGTACGGTACGGCGAAATTCGTAGATCCCACGGATATGCAGAAGTCGTGCGGACCCGACGGAGTATACGGAACGACCGACGACGGTTTGCCGTCTTCTTTGGAAGAATTCGCTCAACTTTGCGATTATATCAAGTCTAAAAAAAGCGGCTCGCCGTTTCTTATCCCCGGCGGAGCGGGCGGTTCGGTTTATTCTTTCCACATGGTTCAGGCTATCTGGGCGGCTCTCGAAGGCGCTGAAACTATGAGAAGCGTTACCGCGGAATTTTCCAAAAAAGAGGTAGAAGTAGTTACGGGCTTTAAAAGCGGCGAATATTTCTTCGGCGATAAGAACATTCCGATGCCTATTACCGAAAAAGTTGTTTTAAACGACGACAACGGATATAAAATGTACGATATGGCGTCGAGATATTACGCTCTCGCGTTTATGCAACTTGCCAACGACAACGATTGGTTCCATTCCGAGACCAAGTCCGACTCGAGCGCGGATAAAGTTCAGACGACGTTCATCGCGACTAACCCCAACGAAAGAGCGGCTATGTATATAGACGGTACTTACTGGTATCACGAAGCGAAACTTTACAACAAAGGCGCGGCGTTCACTCAGTGGAAGAGAACGAGCGGAAACAAACCGCGTAAACTCAGTTATATGTGTTTGCCGACTACTTTAAAAGGTTCGGTAGCGGAAGGAGCGGGCAAGAAGAACACTATGCTCAACGTAGGTTCGTCCTTTATGTTCGTAAACAATAGAGTATCGGAAAACGCGGGCAAGAAGAGAGCGGTTCTCGAATTCCTTAAATTCCTTTACTCGAAACAGGAACTTGCGGCGTTCACCGAATTCCTCGGAATGAACATTCCCATAAACTACGACTACAACGAAACTAAACTCGGCGATTACTACTATACGAGTTTCAAGAAGTTAAGATACGAAGAATCGGAAGTTATCTCGACGGCGTCCGACAATCCGATTCAGTACAAGAACCTTTCCAACTTCCTTCTCGGTTTCGGCGGCGCGCTCAACTACTACAATTATAACGGACAGGTTATGATGGAAGGATATCTTCAGGCGTTCAGAAACGGAAGGACGGCGAAAGACATATTCAGCGGATCTCTGCTCAGCGAAGGCAAGTGGACGACTTTGAAGGCAAACGCTAACAAATAAACAAATAAAAACTTACCTTTTGTTTTCTCCGTCGGGGAGACAAGAAAAAAATCTTGCCTTCCCCTCGGGGGAGACAAAGGCAAAAAACAATCGAGGGCAGACGGAAAAGGTTTTGAACGTTCCGTTTGCGAAAAACAGAAAATGTTTTCAATAAGCGTGTAAAAGTATTATCAGAGGTAATTTTTTTCTATGACATTCGGAAAAACGGGTAAAAGAGTAATAATCGAAAACAAGCGGAGAGCGGTTTTTTCCCTTCTCATGCTTGCGGTTCCTATTGCGCATTTTTTGGTTTTTTACCTGTATATAAATTTAAGTTCGTTCGCCTTGGCGTTCAAAAAGTACGAAATAATCAGCGGCGTCGGCTTGGTTTCGCGTTTTGCTAAACTCGAAAACTTCAAAGACGCTCTCGGTCAACTTTTCAGCGCGAACGGTTGGGTTATGATAAAAAACTCGCTTATTTTCGAAGCGATAAATCTGTTTTTCGTTACGCCGCTCACACTCATATTTTCTTTTTATATCTATAAAAAGTGCCTTATGAGTAAATTCTTCAAGGTTATGCTCTTTATGCCGTATATCCTTTCGGAAATAATAGTGGCGACTTTGTATAGATGTATGACGAACAACGTTATTCCGGAGATTATGAGTCAGGTGTTCCACGTTGCAGACCCCTCGAAGTATCAACTTCTGACGGAAGAGTCTACGAAAATGGGAGCGGCAATCGTATTCAATATCATAATGTGGTTCGGCATAAACAGTCTTATTTATTCGAGTTCTATGGAAGACGTCAACGTTTCCATGTCCGAAGCGGCTCAACTCGACGGGGCTAACGTCGCGCAGGAATTTATATACGTTACGGTTCCGACCATATTCCCGACGATAGTAACTCTTTTTACAGTCGCTTTGGCGGCGGTGTTCACCGACCAGTTCAGAATGTTCTCGCTGTATAAATTCAACGAGGTCGGCTCGCTTGAAAATATCGGACATTTCCTCTATATGGAAGCGAGCAGGGTCGGTAAAACTTTGGGCGGCGGACAGAGTACAACCAACAATACTTACGGCTCTTTGTCGGCGATGGGACTTTTGCTCTCGTTCGTCGTAATTCCCGTAACGCTTATCACGAGACATCTTTTAAACAAATACGGACCGAGGGCAGATTGATATGAAGAGAAAAGTCGAAAAAAATACGGTAACGACCGTAATACTCGCGATTGTTTTCGCGATTCTTATCATCTATTCTCTGTGCGTGATTTTCTCGCTTTTGTGGGGAATAATAACTTCGCTCAAAAGTCTCGAAGACATTAACGGCGGGTTTTACTTCTATGTAAAAAAGAACATTCTCGGATTTCCCGACCTGAATTCTTCTCACGTCTGGGAAGATACGGATACGGGCGAAGTGTTTATTTACCACAGCCGCAGAGAGTTCTTTCAATTACTCAATTACAGACAGGTAATAGAATTATTTACCTATAAAAAGACCACTTCGTTCTATGTGAACGGCAGAGCCGAAGCGGTTATGCACTATCAGAAAGTGTGGGTCGGCGGCTCGAACAACGGCGCGAATTACGCGTCCTTTATCGACATATTGATAAATACCGTCCTCTATACGGTCGGCGGCGCGGCAATAATGTGCTTTATGCCCGCCATCACCGCTTATATAACGGCTAAGTACGACTATCCGTGGAGTAAGGCGTTGCACATGATAAACATTATCATAATGTGCATACCCGTCGTAGGGAGATATCCGACCGAACTCACGTTTTTGAGAAACAGCGGCTTATACGACAATATGCTCGGCAACTACGTTCAAAAAATGACAGGCTCGGGAACGTATTACCTTGTGTATTACGCGTTCTTCAAAGGGCTTTCCGACGTTTACAGAGACGCCGCGGCGATTGACGGCGCGTCGGAATGGACTATTACGTTCAGAATTTATTTCCCGCTCGCGCAGAAAATGATTATGACGGTATTCCTCATTCAGTTCGTAAACCTGTGGAACGACTATCAGACTTTGTATCTGTATCTTCCGTCTTATCCCACGTTTGCGTATATGGTATACTACAAGGTTATAGAAGCGACGGACAATACTACCTTTCAGGAGTTGCACATGAAGACGGCGGCGTGTATGTTCCTCGCTATTCCCGTACTTATATTGTTCATAATATTCAAGGATAAACTCATGGGCAGCATAACGCTCGGCGGTATAAAAGAATAAGGAGTAAAAATGGTGAAGACTAAAAAGGTGAAAATTTTATCGGTTTTGATAGTCGGCGTAATCGCGGCGATTGCGATAGCGGTTGCTTCGGGTTTTAAGCGCGACGACAATGTGTACGCCGCCGAAGTTTCCGTAAGCGGCATTAAGACCGAGTACTTATATAACGATACGGTGACCGTTCCCAAATCGGCTACCGTGATAATAGACGGAGAGGAATACGAGTCCGACTTGTTTTACGCGATTCTCCCCGACGGTAACCGCGTATCTTCGACGAGTCTTACGTTAAACGTTTGCGGAGATTATTCGCTCGTTTACGAAAAAACGGTCGGAGGCAAGCGTTACAGCGCGACTAATACTTTTTCGGTAAAGAAAAAGGCGTTTGAACTGACTTCGGGCAGCGAAAGCATAGAATACGGAAAACTGAATAATCAGTTCGTAGCCATAGGGTATTCCGACGGTTTAAAAATCGGTTTAGCCGAGGGCGATACGTTCGCGCTCAATAAACCCTTCAATATCTACGAAAACAATCTGAAAGATTTGATTTCGTTCAACTGTATGCAGACCGAACCCGTACTTTGCAACTTTATTACGTTGAGACTTACCGACTGTTACGATCCGTCGGTATATCTCGACATAACGTATAAACGCGGCGACAAATATTATTCGACGAATATAGTAGCGGGAACGTGCGGCGGCAAAACGGTAGGTCTTGTTCAGAACGAGCAGGGCAACGTGAAAGTCGGCGGCAAGTCTTTCGAGATCGGCAAGGAGGGAACTACCGTATACGGAAACAATCCCGATAACGGCAATTATTCCAACCTCAGTTATTATCTCGACACGACGGATAAAAACAAAATCAAAGTTTACGTCCGCGTAGGAGACGGAACGTCTAACGCGCTCGTTACGGAAATAAACAACGACAAGGCTTTTCAGTATTCGTTCAAAGGTTTCACCGACGGAAACGTATTCTTGTCTCTGCGCGCTCAATCTCTCGTCGGCGTGAGAGAAGCCCCGATAGAAATCGCAAAACTCGGCGATTTTTCGGGCAGAGACTTCCTGACTACCGACTACTACAGCGACGATTTAAGTCCGATATTCTTCCCGAACGACTTTGAGAAAGAGTATAAAATAGCGGTAGGTAAAGAAGTAGTCGTACCCGAAGTGAGCGTCAACGACGACTACGGCGTAAGAGGACTTGCAGACTATGCGATAACCTACGAAAAAAACACCGCGAACGCGAGCAGCGTAAGCGTTAAAAACGGAAAATTCGTTCCGACGAGAAACGGAGCGTATACCATAGATTATTTCGCCTGCGACGTATACGGCAACAGAAGCGAACTTTCGCTTAACCTTTACGCCGTGAACGCGGAAGGCGGCATTACGGCGACCCGCGAACTCAACGGCGAAGTTTCGGCGGGCGAAAGATATAAACTTTCGGATATAGTGAAAATTACTTCGCTCAACGAAAAAATTCTCAACGTTGCGGTTACGATAGAGAAGCCGAGCGGCGAGAAAATCGAAGCGGACGATTTTTCTTCGGTTTGTATGTTCGACGAGGTCGGAACGTATACGATTAAATACGAGTATTCGGATATATTCTACGGCGGGGAGATTACCGCCGACGTGAACGTAGTTCCGAACGCTCTGCCGAAATTTGAAAACGACAAACTATATACCAACAGATACTATATCAAAAACGCAACGTATTCCCTTCTTAACGTCAAAGCGTTGAATTATACGACGGGCGGCAAGGAAGTCGTAGCGACTAAAACTTACGTCTCCTACGACGGCGGCGAATACGCCGAAATCGACCCGACCGAATTTACCGTGACGGGAAATTCCACCGTTAAATTCAAGACGGTAATCGTAGGCAACGAAAACGTATATATCGAAAGCGATTTAAGAAAAATAACGGACGTCGGATACGGAAGCGACAATGCGGTCGAAATCGCAAAATATTTCGAAGGAAATATGTCCGCCGCCATAGAGGACAGGATCCCCGTCTTAACGGCTTCTTCTTCCGACGCGTATTTCGAGTTCGTAAACCCCGTCGTATTCTCGCAGTTCGGTTTAGGGTTTGAAATTCCGACGACTTCGGACGGCAGAAAACAGAGCGTTTCTTCGATGACGATAACCCTTACCGACTATTTCGACGAGACCAATAAGTACGAAATCGAAATAAGCGGCAGAAACGGAAGATACGCTGCGGTGGTAAACGGCGAGAGTTATTCTCTCGACAGCGACTGGAACGGGGCGAAAGTCTCCTTGAAAATAAACGGCGGCGTTCTGCTTATCGGAACGAGAAACATCGACGCGGTAAGCAAGTTTGAAAACGACCTGTGCTTTATGTCGGTGAAATTCGGCGGTTCGGCGAGCGGCTTTAAAATCAAGGTGAGCGACGTCTGCAATCAGTCGTTTACGACCATAAATTCCTCCTCGCTGAAAGTCAGCGACGGAGCCGCTCCCTACGTTTACGCAAAAATGCCCGACGCGGTAGGTTCGCTCGGACAGGAAATAGTAATAGGCAAACCTTACGCGACCGACGTTCTGTCGCCTTCGTCTTACAAAAACCTCTCCGTAACGGTATTAAAGAGCGGGGCTTACGGCGACGAACCGGCAACAGACGTAAACGGCAGAGAACTCAGCGAGATTACCGACTTTGAAAGCGAAATAAGGATTGCTTTCAACGATTACGGCGAATACACCATAATTTACAACTATACGGACGGCAGAGGAAACGGCAGAGGCGCGAGTTTATTGTATCTGACCGTTACCGTAGTCGATATAGAAGCCCCGACGCTCAACCTCGAAAACGAGGGTAAGACGGTAAACGTAAAAGTCGGAGAGACTATCAAGCCGGAATTCACCGTGACCGACAACTTCACCGCGAAAGACGATATTATCGTTTATTACATTCTGAAAGATTCCAACGAGAATTTCGTTCAGGTTTCGACGTCGGGCATAACGATTGCGAAAGCGGGTAAATACACGGTTATCGTTTACGCGGTAGACGACGCGAGAAACAGCGTAAGCAAACAATATTACGTCAACGCAGAATAAGGAGGGCTTATGAAAAAAATTGCCATATTGTTATGTTTGATAATGTCTCTTCTGACGGTGTTCGTATCGTGCAGAGGCGGCGATAATTCTACAAACAGCGCGACGCCCGCAGAGAGCGAACAGCCCGTTAACCCCGATTCGGGAAACGGCGGAAGCACGGGAGATAACGACAACGTAATCGAGTATTCGGGCGAACTCGCCGTGAATACCGCGTCGTTTAAACAGTTTAAAAAGGTATATAACGAAAATCACAGTTTCTCGTATAAAACTACGGGAACGTATATAGTGAAAAACGGAAAGACTTCGTATAAAGTCGTAGTTCCCGAGGTTGAAACTCAGGCTATTTCCTACGCGAAGAGCGAACTTTCGAGATTTTTCAAGGAAGCGACGGGGGTAGACCTTAAATTCGTAACGGATAAAGGACTTACCCATAACGATACCAACCGTTATATCTCGCTCGGCGACACTTCGCTGTACAGAAGTCTCGGCAGAAACGACGATATAACCGCTTTAAAAAAGGACGGAACGAAAATCTTCACGAAAGGTAAGTCCGTATATATAATCGGCGGCAAGGAAACGGGCGTTTTAAACGGCGTTTACGACTTTCTTAAAATCAACTTCGGTTTCGAGTATTTTTTCACCGACGGCTACACGCTGAGAACGGGCGTTACCGACCTTAAACTTTTAGACTACGACGTGACCGATATTTCAGATATAGAATACCGTCAGAGAATAGGTTATATGGCAGGTTCTTCCGATACGACGGACGGCAAGATGATTTCATACCGTTTAAGACTTCGCGATAGTTACGGCGACCTGCTTCTTCCGATTCATGTCGGAGACACGAATACGACGGAGATAAAGAATAACCACAACAGCCTTTATTTCCTGCCCGATAAGAAGTACGGCTCGCAATATCCCGAGTTTTATTCGGGTACGGGACAACTTTGTTACACGGCGCACGGCAACAGTAAAAACACTTACGATACGATGACGACTATCTGCGCGGAGAAAATCGAGCAGTCGCTCATGTGGTATCCTGCCGCCGAATATCCGCAATACAAGGCGGTTCTTTTAGGGCAAATGGATAACGTTCCGATGTGCAAATGTACGTATTGTATGAGGATGAAGAGCGAGCATAACGACGCAAATTCGGCGGCTCTTATGAAATTTATGCACGACGTCGGGAAAAAAGTGGACGCATGGATGGCTCTCGAAGAGAACGCCGCGTACCGCAGAGAAGATTTCAAGTATATGTTCTTCGCGTACCTCGACACGTCGAGACCTCCGTTCGGAGAAGACGCGGACGGAAACATAAAAATAGCGGACGACTTGAAGTTCGACGACGGCGTAAACGTCGCGCCTTTCTTCGCTCAAAGCCACCTGCACACAGGCGTATCGTTCGACGACAACGCGAATATCGAACAGAAAGAGTATATAAGGCTTTGGGGTAAGGCGTACCCCGGAACGTGGGCGTGGTCTTACGGCGGATTCTATAACGACTTCTTTACGTTCTGGGATCTGTACAGTTTCTATCCCGGCTACTATAAGTATTTAAAGGCTAACAATTACAGCCTTACCTTCCCGCAGATAAAGAGTTGTCAGACGGGAGCGGACACGGGATTCAACGTGCTTGCGATATATATGTATTCTAAACTCGCATGGAACAGCGAACTCAGCGTTGAAAACATTTTCGACGAATACTTTAACGCTATGTACGCCGAAGCCGCCGAGCCGATGAGAGAAATGTTCGAGGATTTGAGGCTTTGGTTCGCAAGATGCCTTACGGACAACAACTGGGGTTGGTCTGCAAATATGAACGGAAGTATTTCCGGCTCTATGGAATTTGTAAGACAAGGCGACCTTGCAACTATGTTCAGGCACTTAAACGATGCGTACTCGAAAATCGAAATGTACAAAAAGGACACTGCGAAATACGCGAGTTTAAAATCGCATATAGATATGGAATGGCTCTTCCCCGCGAAGGTCGTCATATCGTGCGATACGGGATTGTTTACGGAAAAGGAAGTTTCGGAAATAAAGACGAATTTCAAAACGTACGTAAGAACTCTCGGAATTATGTACATTAAAGAGTTTACGAGCATAGAGCCTTTTATTAACAGTTTGTAATGAGGGAAAATATGAAGAAAATAATTCTTTTAATAATAATTGCCTTGTCGGTATTGTCTCTGGCTCTTTTCGTCGGATGCAAAGGCGGCGACGATTCGGTCACAGACAGCGTTTCGGGCGGCGGAACTACGACGGAAAGCCGCGACAACCCAGAGGAAAGCGAGAGCGGCAAAAAACCTTCTTCCAACGAGGAGAAAATTTCGCTCTCCGTCGCGACTAAAAATATGATATTCGGAGACAGACTCGATATTATCTGTTTCTACGGCGGAACTTACGCGGTCGAATGGTCGTCGTCTGACGAGGCGGTGGCAGTCGTGGATAACGACGGCGCGGTCTCTACGGTCGGAGTTGGCGATTGCGTTATTACCGCGAAAGCGGGAAATTCTTCCGCTTCGTGCAAAATTTCCGTTTCTATGGGGAATTATCTCCCCGAACTCAAAGTTCTGCATCTTTCGGGCGACGAACTTACGATGAGAGTGGGAGACGAGTACGAACCCGAAATCAAAGTGCTTTTCAACAAGGTTTACTACGATTGCGAAATAGGTTTTTCCGCTTCGGACAACTCGGTTGCAGAATACGCGAACGGTAAAATCACCGCGAAAGCGGAGGGCGAAGTCATTGCGACCGTCACGGGTAAATGGCTCGATTTTTCGTCCGACAGGCTCAACAAAGAGATTAAAATTACGGTCAGAAAGGACGCAGAATACGACAACGCCATAGTAATCGACGGCGAAGAAGTTCCGACCTCGATTGCCGAAATATCCGTAACGCCCGAATGGCAGGGTAAAACATACCCGAGCGAAGCCGAAATTTCGTCATCGGTAACGCTCGACGGAAAGGCTTACGCCTGTGAATTTTCGACTGACGACGACGTTCTTTTAAATTTGGAAAGGTTGGCGGACGGAAAAGTACGCATAACCGCGAACGGTATCGGAAACGCCGTTTTAACGGCGAAATATACTCATACGGACGGCAAAGTTTACGAGACGAAAATACCCGTAGAAGTCTACTGTCCGACGGAAGTTTATTCGGAACAACTCGATTTCTGTCCCTCGGAAGCGGTTGACGTCGCGGCGATTTTCGGAACGCAGTACGCGAAAATTCTTTCCGCTTCGCAAGGCGGCAAAGACCTCAAAACGGAGTTCAATTATATCGAGGGAGTTACGGTTGCGGGCGACGACACCGAGTCTATGACTATTCTCACTACGGTCGGAGGCTTCGTGTTCGAGGACGTGTTCGCTTACGATATGGAACTCGACAAAGACAATATCGCGGAAGTACTTCAACTCGGCAAGGGAAATCTCAAAAAAGACGGGTATTATATTCTCAATTCGGATATAACCGAAACGATTGATTTCACCTCGCAGAGTAAGAGCGTTTACAACGCGAGCAATCCGCAAAACGACACCTATTTCTGCGGAACGTTCGACGGAAGAGGTCACACTCTGAAAGCGAAAGTCGCGGAACAGGGTATTTTCGGCGGTTTCTACGACGGAACTACCGTAAAGAACACGAAGTTTATCATCGAGTTTTCGGACAAAACCGAATCATGCGGTTTGGCGGGCAGCGAGGGAACGTTCAACCTCTCGGCAGGCTCGGTCGTTCTCAGCAATCTCAACGTTGAGACGGTAAATTACTTCAAAAATTCCTACGCCCTTTTGGGATATTGCAATTTCAACCTCGAAATGTACGATATTTTTGTCAATATCAAGGGAAACGAGAGCAATCCCGACTATTCGGCGGTGGGCATTGAATCCGAAATGGCGGCGTTGTTCCATTACGACCTTACGTCGACCATGGCTTCCAACGACAGCAAATTCAAGGGCGGTTTCAGAAATATTTTCGTGGTTACGGGCAAGTTTATGCCTATGGCGTGCAGCTACTGGCGTTACGGCAAATACAGATACGTTTCCTACGCGAAAAACGACGAGAGTTATCTCGGTGAGTTCAAGGCGACGGGGTACAGTCACATTTACACCTACTGTCACGTAATCGCTACGGACGATAACCCGAATAAAGATAAGTATTTCGGAACTATAAGTTACAGCGAAGGCGCGAACGAAGGCAAGAAGTACGCCTGGATATTCAGAGCAAAAGAGGATATTACGGACGGAGGAATCGAGAGGTACGACACCGAAGCCGATCTCGCGAGAAAAATCGACAAAATCGGTTCGTGGGTCGTCGGCTGAAACAAAATAAGCGACTAAGATGGACGAGAATAGACAAATCGCAATAGTAAAAATAGATTCGACGAATACCGACGGGTACGGAAAGGTATTCGTCGAATCTCATAAAAAAATACGGTCGGTAAAACTCGAAATTGCCGATAAATCCGGTCATTTATATAAATTCGATTACGAGTTTTGCGGCGACGGAAATTTCTCGGGCGATTTTTTAATAGAAAATCCGGTTTTATGGTCTCTTTCTGAGCCGTATCTGTACGATTATCGGATAAAGGCGGACTTTTCGGACGGCAAATCGTTTAAAAAAGAAGGTAAAATCGGGTTCAGGTCGTTCGGACAAAACGGCAAGAACATCACGATAAACGGTAAGCCCGTTTATATACGCGGTTATATTCGCGGAGCAAAAGCGCACGACCACGCAAACCTTCTCGGTCTTTCGCTTAAAGATTTTTACCTTAAAAACCTTAAAGAGGCGAAGAAATTCGGGTTTAATTACGTCAGATTTCACTCGGTCGTTCCCGAAGAGGAACTCTTCGAGGCGGCGGACGAGGTCGGTATGCTCGTTCACGTCGAACTCCGCCCTCCGCACGATATTTATAACAATTTGGAGGAAATGGTTACGACGGGCAACGCGATCGTTCCCGAAGAGTTTCTGAAAGAGACGGTTGACAAGTGTTTTAATCACCCGTCTTTTGCCGTTTATTGCGTCGGCAACGAAATTAAAAAGGCGAGCGCGGACGATATTCGCAGAATAAGAGAAAAAATCGACGAACTCGACGGAACGAGGCTTTTCCTCGACACCTGCGCCTGGGGAAAGAACAACCGCCCGAACGTCGATATGGACGTTCAGCATTTAAGTTATTATTTCCCTTTCGGCAAGCACGCGGGCATGTATGACGACACCGAAAACCTTCTTGCGGCCAACGTTGACGAAAACGAGCCGATGAAAGCGGAAACGGATAATTGCGAAATCGTAAGAGACCTCTATTTCAACGTTCCGCTTATCGCTCACGAAGTTTGCCATTACACGGCTTTAAGAGATTTTTATTCTCTTAAAGAGAAGTTTATAAAAAGCGGCGCGGAGAAGCCGTGGTGGGTTGACGAAGAGATTAAACTCGTAGAAGAAAAGGGCTATAAAGAAGATTTCGGCGAGATGTTTAAGGCGAGCAAGCATTTTCAGTTTATTTGCTGGAAAACGGCTTACGAAGAAATGCGCAAAAGCAGTCTGCTCGGCGGTTTTCACTTCCTGCAGTTCGCCGATACCGACGCTTACGAAAATTCCAACGGCGTTGTCGATTGTTTCGACGACGAAACTTGCGTAAAACCCGAGGAGTTTCTTAAATTCAACGGCGACAGAGTACTTATCGCGGAATTAAAGACGAGAAATTATTTCTGCGCGGACGAAATAACCGTACCCGTATATTTTTCCAATCTCGGAGAAGATACGGAGAAAAGAGCGAATCTTGCCGTTTCGGTGGAAAAAGACGGTAAAAAATACGTCGATTGCTCTATGAAAAACGTTGACGTTTCGAGGAAAGGTTCGTACAGATTGTGCAAAACGAAACTTACCTTGCCGAAAGAGACGGGCGTTTACGTTTTAAAGATAAAACTTACGACAAAAAGCGGAGTTTATTCCGAAAACGAATGGACTTTGTGGATATACGACCGCCCCGCGAAAAAAGAGACTTACGGGGAGTTCGTTTCTTACGATAACGGACGCGAGGCAATAACCGACGATATCGAAAAGGCGTTCAACTTGCTTGAAAAAGGCAAAAAAGTCTGCCTCGTATATCGGTCGGGCTGGACGAGACATCGCAGTAACGTCGATATGCAAAACCCTAAATACGCTTTTAAGGCGAGTTGGAACCGCTTTAAACCCGTTATCTGGGACAGAGGGACTAATTTCGGCGGCATAAACGACAAAATTCTGCTCGGTAAATACGGTTTTCCTTGCGAAAATTATTACGATTTCAATTACGGCGGGTTGAGCGAGGATTGCGACAAGATTATTCTCGACGACTTCCCCGTCAAGGCGAAAAATCTTATTTCGGGGATAGACAAGAGTTCGAGAGACCGTTTCGACGCGTATAAAGACGCTTACAATCTCCCCGAACTCATGCCCGACAGAACGCTCAGAGACTATGCGTATCTGTTTGAAATAAAAGTCGGCAGCGGCAGTCTGCTTGCGTGCGGGCTAAACCTTACGGGGCTTGACGAAAACGAGCCGTCTGCGGCGGCGATGTCGGAATTTATCAAAAAGTATATAAATAGCGAGGATTTTAACCCCGAAAACGGCATGACGCTTGAAGAATTGAAAGCGTATATGTCCGAAAGCGCAAAAGCGCCCGTAAAAGAGCGGACGATGACTCAGTTCTGGGAACTCGACGACGCGCCCGTAGAAAGCCCCGAATTCTGGCGCGCGGCGAAAGAATATCTTAAATAAACTACGGTAAAATATTTAAAAATTATGAGTAAAAGTCGAAAAGAACTGAAAAAAATAATATCGGAAATGAGTTTGGAAGAAAAAGCGTTGCAATTAACGCAATTTCCCTCGTATGAACTGGATGACAATCTGGAAAAGATCTTGACGGGTTTCAGCCGCTTAGGCAACGTAGAACGCGAATCGTTATGGCGGCTCGGTACGGTTTTAAACGTGCCTGACGCTGAAGCGGCGCAATCGCTCCGCAAAACGCGTAAGGAAAAGGGTATAGACGATCCCCTTCCGATAATGTTGGACGTAATTCACGGTTACAGAACGATTTATCCCGTGCCTGTCGCTCTTTCTTGCAGTTTCGATACCTCTCTTATCGAGGATTGCGCCGAACTTGCCGCAACCGAAGCGAAATACGACGGTATAGACGTCACTTTTTCGCCTATGGTAGACCTTACCCGCGACGCGCGTTGGGGCAGAGTTATGGAAGGCGGTGGCGAAGACCCGTATTGGGGCGGCGAAGTGGGCAAAGCGACGATCCGCGGTTATCATAAAGGCGGAATTGCCTGTTGCGTAAAGCATTTTGCGGGTTACGGAGCCGCCGAGGCGGGAAAAGAATACAATACGACGGACATTTCCGATCGGAATCTGCGCGAATACTATTTGCGCCCGTACAGGGAATGCCTTAAAGAAAACCCCGAAATGTTTATGAGTTCGTTTAACCTTTTAAACGGTAAACCGATTTTGGGGCATAAAGAAATCATGGTCGATATGCTCAGAAAAGAATGGGGATTCGACGGCGTGGTTATTTCCGATTACAGTTCGGTAGAGGAACTGTACGAACACGGCTTTTGCCAAAGCGGCGAGGAATGCGCCCGCGTTTCGATAGAAAGCGGACTCGACATCGAAATGGGCTCGTCCGTTTATGCGGGGTTCTTGCCGAAACTCGTTCGGGAGGGCGTTATATCGGAAGAAACGCTCGACGAGTCGGTTTTGCGCGTTCTGGAACTGAAAAACAAACTCGGTATGTACGAAAATCCCGAAAGATATACCGATATTTCAAAACGAGACGAAATAACGCTTTCGGAAAGTGCGAGAAATCTGGCGCGTGAAGCCGCAGAAAAAAGTTGCGTTCTGCTGAAAAACAACGGAATGCTTCCCTTAAAGGAAAGCGCGAAGGTCGCGTTTGTCGGACCCTTCGTAGAGGAACGCGAAATTATAGGCAACTGGTCGAAAAAAGCGCGTATGGAAGATACGGTAACCATTAAAGAAGGCGTCGAAAGGCTTTTGAAACGCGCCGTACCGAGCGCAGGCGGTTGCTCCCGAAAGTTGTTCGATACGGACGAAAGCGGATTTGAAGAGGCGGAAAAAGTGTGTAAAGACGCGGATTTTATCGTTGCTTGCGTCGGGGAGTATATGTTAAATTCGGGCGAGGCGCACTCGCGCGCGGATATCCGTATCCCCGAAATTCAACGTAAACTTATCGCGAGGCTTCATAAACATAGTAAGCCGCTCGCGCTTGTCGTATTCGGCGGCAGACCGCTTGCTCTTAGCGACGTTGCGGAGCTTGCCGACGCTGTATTGTACGTCTGGCAGCCGGGAACGGAAGGCGGCAACGCGATTGCAAACCTCATATACGGAAAAGCAAATCCTTGCGGAAAAACGGTTATGAGTTTTCCGCGCTCCGTGGGGCAATGTCCCGTTTATTACAACCATTTTTCGACGGCAAGACCGAAACATAAAGATATCCCGTCGTTTTACAGCGACGAGAGATTCCGCTCGGGTTACGACGACGAATATAATTCCCCCCTTTATCCCTTCGGTTACGGACTTTCATATACGGAATTTGAGTATTCTAACTTTGAGTTGTCGGCGGCAAAGCTTAATCGCGGCGAAAAAATTACGGCGAGCGTGAAGCTTAAAAACGTCGGCAAAAAAGACGGCTTTGAAACTGTTCAATGGTATCTGCGCGATTTGTTCGCTTCCGTCGTCCGCCCCGTAAAAGAGCTGAAAGGGTATGAAAAGGTTTTCTTGAAGGCAGGGGAAGAAAAGATTATTACTTTTGAAATTACGGAAGAAACGTTGAAATTTTACACCGACGGCGGCGAATTCGCGGCAGAAACGGGCAAATTCGAATTGTTTGTCGGCGGAAATTCCCGCGATTGTCTGAAAGCCGATTTCGAACTTATCGATTAAAAAGAGAAATTCGGATAAGGCAAAAAATATCCGAAATAAGAGAACAGACTTTGAAAGAATTAAAACTAAGGTATAAAACTCCTGCCGAAAGAACAAACGAGGGGTGGGAAAAATATTCTTTGCCGATAGGTAACGGCTATAGCGGCGCGAACGTTTTCGGCGGAACGGATGCGGAACGCGTGCAGTTCACGACGAATGCTTTCGCAAACACTTTTCGTTTGGGCGGCGTGTCGAATTTTCTCGAACTTTACGTCGATTTTAACGACAAGGCGAGAGATTACGAACGCGGTCTCGATTTAAGGACGGGCGTCGCTTATTCCGAATACCTTTCCGATTTCGGGAAAACCGTGAGAAAAGCCTTTTTCGGTTATCTAGGCAACGTTTTCGTTTACCGCGCGGAATTTTCAAAGCCGAAGGATTTGCTGCGGGTAAGAGCCGAGATACCATATCTCGGCGACAGACCGCTCGACGAGGGCGGAAGAACGGGCGAAGTGAAAACGCGCGGCGACGAGATCGAAATTTTAGGAACGCTTCCTTCGAGAGACCTTAAATATTTCGCGAAAGTCGCAGTTGCAACCGACGGCGAAAAGAGATGCGAAAACGGAAAAATTGTCGTAATAAACGCCTTATACGCGGATATTTACGTTGTGTTCGACACGTCGTACAGGCTTTGTCCCGAAGCGTTTTCGACGCATAAAGCGGTCGGGAACGACCCGACGGGAAAAGTTGTCGCAAGGCTTGAAAACGCCTTGAAACTCGGCTATGAGAAGTTGTTTGAAAGGCACGTCGCGGATTTTTCGTCTCTTATGAACAGAGCGGAATTCGACCTCGGCGGTAAAGACGACGGACGAGCGACCGACGAACTTTTACAGTCTTACCGAGAGGGAAACTCCGAGCCGTATTTAGAAGAAATATACTATCAGTACGGCAGATATCTGCTCATATCCTCGTCGAGAAAAGGAACGACGCCAGCGTCGCTTCAAGGCGTGTGGACGGTTCACGACAAATCGCCGTGGGGAAGCGGATTCTGGCATAATATCAACATTCAGATGAACTACTGGCACGCCTTTTCGGCAAACATTGCTGAGGCGTTCGACGCTTACGCGGATTTTTTCAAGGCGTATCTTCCCGAAGCGGAGAAAAACGCAAAGGCGTGGATTAAAGAAACCAACCCCGAAAATGCCGAGGGCGATTGCGGCTGGATAATAGGTACGGGCGCGTTTTGTTACGAGGTCGAGGGCAAAAACCCGAACAGTCATTCGGGACCGGGGACGGGCGGACTTACCGCCAAAATGTTTTACGACGCCTACGACTTCACGCGCGACGAGGAATTTTTAAAAAAATACGCTTATCCCGCGGTTCACGGAATGGCGAAGTTTTTGAAAAAGACTTTAAGAGATTACGACGGCAGAAAACTCTGTTCGTTTTCGGCTTCTCCCGAGCAGATTTTGTCGGGCGAATGGGTGAACGAACATAAATATCAGCAGTATTATCACACGGTCGGCTGTTCTTTCGACCAACAAATGGTGAAGGAGATTTTCGAGGACGATCTGAAATTGTCCGAGGTTCTCGGAATTTCGGACGAAATCACCCGCTACGAAAGGGAAAATATAAACGCTCTCGACCCCGTAAGGGTAGGATATAGCGGGCAAATCAAAGAATACGACGAGGAGCGTTTTTACGGAGAAATAGGCGAGGCGAAGCACAGGCATTTATCTCAACTTGTCGCGCTTATGCCGGGCGAGCAGATAACGAGTGATACCCCCGCAACCTTAGACGCAGCTAAAATAACGCTCGATTATCGCGGCGACGAATCGACGGGCTGGGCGCTCGCGCACAGGCTGTGTTCGAGAGCGAGGACGGGCGAGGGCGACCACGCGTATATACTCTTGCAAAACCTTTTAAAAACGAGAACGCATCCGAATTTGTGGGACGTCCATCCCCCTTTTCAGATAGACGGCAATTTCGGGGCGACGGCGGGAATGACGGAAATGCTTCTGCAAAGCCACGGCGGTTATATCTCCCTTCTTCCGTCGATACCGAAGGAATGGAAAAATCTGAAATTCAAGGGGCTTAAAGCGAGAGGAAACTTTGAAATTTCACTCGATTATAAAGACGGAATCATAGAAAGATGCGAAGTAATTTCTTATAAGGGCGAGCCGATAACTCTTTACTACGGCGGCGAAATTGACGAAATAACCGTTTACGTCGGCGGCGAGGAAATACCCGTAAAACGCATTGACGGCAAGGTCTCGTTTGATACCGCGGCGGGCGAAACTTATCGCCTATCAGGCTTTAAAAAACGAGTTAATCGACTTATAGCAAGAGATTTAACCGCAAAATGGCAAAAGAACTGCGCTGAGCTCGAATGGCAAAACGACGGAAACGAATACGACGTTTTCAGAGCGACGGAAAGCGAGACGCAGTATACGTTTATAGGAAAATCGGAAAGCGGCGGGTTTACCGACAGAGAGTATTCGGAAAACAAAAAGGCGAGGCTTACTTATAAACTTCTTTTATCGGGAAGCGATAAAAAGGGCAGAGGAAACGGCGCGTTGGCGGTTTTAAATCCCGCAAGCGAACTCGAAAAAGAGAGATACGCTTACAGATTCAAAGTGAACAACATAAATATCAATACGAAAAAGTGACGATTATGAAAGAGACGATGAAATTCCCCGCAGCGGGGCAAACGGTAACCAAGGGATATCCCGGCGAAATGATTAAATACACCATAGACAAGCAGTTTTCGGATAACGACTTGTGGAAACTCACCGTCAATCAGTTCCGTACGAAGCCCGACGGCGAGGACGGCGGTTGGTGTGGCGAATTCTGGGGTAAACTCATGCGCGCGGCGTGCCTTACTTATAAGGCGACGAACAATGCGAAATTATACGCGGAATTAACCGAAAGCGTAAAGGATATGCTCTCGACCGAAGAGAAAAACGGCAGATTTTCCACTTACGATCTGAAATACGAGTTCAACGGGTGGGATATGTGGTCGAGAAAATACGCCATGCTCGGTTTTCTTTATTATATAGATATATGTAAAAATAAGACGCTTGCAAAAAGGATAACAAAGGCTCTTAAAAAGCACGCCGACTATATTATAAAAAAGGTCGGCAGCGGCAGAGGTAAGGTTGAAGTTTACGACACGACGAACATTTACGGCGGCATGAATTCCTGTTCGATTTTAGAGCCGTTCGTGAAACTCTACGAACTCACGGGCGAACAAAGATACCTCGATTTTTCGGAATATATCATAAGCACGGGTTTTTCTAAAGATCAGGACATAATAAGCCTTTGCAAAACCAAAGAAAAACGCCCGTTCGAATTCAATCACACCAAAGCCTACGAAATGATGAGTTGTTTCGAAGGGCTTTTGGAATATTACAAAGTGAAAGGCGACGAAGAGGATTTAAAAGCGGTAGTCAATTTTGTCGATATGGTTTTGGAGAGCGATTACACGATAATAGGCTGCTCGGGCTGCACTCACGAACTTTTCGATAATTCCTCGGTTAAGCAGACGAATTATTCCGAGGGCGTTATGCAGGAGACTTGCGTTACCGTAACGCTTATGAAACTCTGCGCGAGGCTTCTTATGATAACGGGCGATTCGAAATACGCCGACGTAATCGAAAGGTCGGGTTATAACGCTCTTTTCGGCGCGGTGAACAGCGAAAATCAGACGATGAAACGCGCTTTGGGGATAGTGTGGAAAGGCAAAGAGGCGGTACCCGTTCCGCACGAAGCGTTCCCGTTCGACAGTTACAGTCCCCTTTGTTTAGGGCAAAGAGCGAGGAAAATCGGCGGTTTCAGAGTTATGGGGAACGGCAGATCTTACGGCTGCTGCGCGGCTATCGGCGGCGCGGGAACCGCTCTTTTCGGGCTTGTCGCCGTAACGAAAGGCGAAAACGGTTATTACGTCAACCTCTATAACGACGGAACGTATTCGGAAAAGGAGAGCGGAACGAAAATTTCCGTGAGAGCCAATCTTTATAAAAAGGGCGAGGCGAAAATCTCCGTGAAAACAAGCGGGGAAACGACGCTTTTCCTGCGTATACCGAAATGGACGAAAAAATTCTCGGTGTCGGCAGACGGTAAAGAAACAGAATTTGCGGAAGAAAAGGGCTACGCCGTCGTTAAGGTTAAAAACGGCGATAAAATAGTCGTTTCGATGCCGATGAAAGTCGAAAGAATAATTTTAAACGGAAAGGTAGGGTTTGAAAGAGGCCCCGTCGCGCTCGCGAGAGACGAAAGATTCGGCGAAGATTTAAGAAAACCCGTCGCAGTACCGAAAAAATCGGGAGGAGCGATTTCAAAACTCGTTAAAAACGACAAGTTCTACGCGAACGAGACGGTAAAGGTAAAAACGAAAGACGGCGAAATAACCCTTTGCGATTATTCGTCCGCAGGTAAAAATTACGACAGCGAAAAATGCAACATGGCTGTCTGGAACGAAATCGGGTAAAGAAAAATAATGAAAATCGTTGCCGTACAAATAGATCTCGGAAGACAAAAAGAGAAAATCGAGTTTATAAAAAGTTTCGTGGATAACGCCGAAAAGTGGGGCTATAACACGATTATTCTGTATTTAGAGTGTTCAATAAGAACAAAAGTCACGCCTTTTTTAGACGAGGACGACACTTATTCGATGCCCGAACTCAAGGAGATAGCGGATTATATAGAAGATAAAGGACTGCTCGCAATTCCAGCGTTCGAGAACTTTTATCATATCGAAAAACTATTGCAATATAAAGAAGCCGCGAACTTTTCCGAATTTAAAGACGAGAGAACGGAAGGCAGAGGCTGGTCGCCCGAACGGTTTAAACGCGGTTCGGTCGGCTGCACGTCTAACCCCGATTTCAATAAGTTTTTCGACGCGTACGTCACGGAAGTGTGTTCGGTGTTTCACGGGAAATACGTTCACATGGGGCTTGACGAAGTGTTTGAGTTTGCCGAGTGTCCGAGATGCAAGGCGCGCCTTAAAGCGGGCGAGACGAAAAAGGATATATTTTTCTTGCAGGTTATGCACGATTACGAACTTGCGAAAAGCATGGACAAAACCATGCTTATGTGGGACGACTTTTTCGAGTATTACGACATAGTCGAGGGTTTACCGAGAGATATAATCCTGTGCCATTGGAATTACGGATTTATCGGTTCGGAGACCAAAGGTCATTGGACGAACAGAGTGAGAAAAGATTGGCTTTCCGTTTACGACCGCTTAGGATTCGAGTATATTTTCTGCGCGTACGGAAGCAACGCTTCTTCGACTTATAACGTCGATACGCTGACCGATTACGCTTTGAAACATAAGCCGATAGGCGCGATTCTTACGATCTGGGAGAGGGCTGCGAGTTTCTATAACGGAATTTACCCCCTTATAGCGCTTTGCGGAAAACTCTGGAACAGGCAAGTCGGAAGTTTCGGCGACAAGGTGAACGTCTACGAAGAGGTGACGGGCGACAGAGAAATCGCCGAACTCCTTTTGAAAACGCAGGTTCTTACCTCATGCCTTATCGGAACGAATATAGGCGTCAAAGCCGAGGACGATAATTTCGTAAAAAGGCTTTACAAAAACGCTTTGAAAGATTTTACGGATAAATTGCGGGGCGTACTCGCGGACGAAAATCGCGTAGGCGGGGAAAAACGCGATATTTTACTCGATATTTATGATTTTTCGCTTGAAAAATACCTTACATATATGATAAACTCTATGGGGTATAAGGTTTTCGACGAATACGAAAAGGAAAACTTCGGAAACGGCGTCGCCGATTTTAACGAAATTTTCGCTACGCTTGGCGAAGCGGAAAAGGGCTTTGAAGAAATCAACAAAAACGCCGATTATCTGTGGAAAAAGTACCGCGACGGGATAAAGAGTTCGGGCGGACTTATGGAAGCGGAAAAGACGAACAGAAAAACGCTTGTTTCAAACGTAAAACGGGCGATAGAGGCAAACAGAGGTTGCGGAATTTTGTATCTCGATACGGTAACGCCCGACGGATTCGGTTCGCCGAAAATGAAGATTATCGTTAAATATGCGGGAGAAAACGCCGAAAGCGAACTGTATTTCGGGAGCGTTAAACCCGAAGCTGTTACGTTTGACCTCGGCGGAACGGCTACCGTTCGTTTCGCGATGAAAAACAAGCCCGTCGAATACGTTATATTGGAAAGTTTCGGTGAAGATTCGATTTTCGTATCCAACGTAAGGCTGCTTTTCGGCGGCGTGAAATATTCCGT
>ULUP01027790.1_pt1 | contig 33436 bp, 26 predicted proteins | sample 1958581 | NCBI WGS metagenome assembly ULUP01 (sample SAMEA4835763, study PRJEB28245) | human gut metagenome | biome: gut microbiome; material: fecal sample | place: Denmark | collected 2008 | reverse complement strand
TTTAGACATAAAAGAATTTAAGAGGTTTTTCAGTGCCCTCCACATATCTCCTCTTTTTTCGTTTCTTCAAATACACGCGAGAAAGATGACGATGATGATGAGTGATGACGTACAACTATACAACTTGCCCACTACGATGGGCAAGTTTACTCATAACGATGAACATCTTTGTCCATTGTTATGGGCAAAGATGTCCAAAGCCATGGGCAGATACGATTAAAGCGCTTTATTGAGACTTAACAATAACGACAGAAGGTGAGGGCGCGTCATAAGTGTAACAGGACGCATAACGCCCTCAACTTACACTGCAAGAAAGTTAAGTAAATATCATTTCAAAATAGGATGAAATGATTGCAAGAAACATATCTTTCAAAGAGAGAACGATTTTTTGTATTGAACTTTTCTTTAATATCGTACATTTGCATTATCGTAAAAAAAACTAAAAGCTGAGAGTTAGAGGAAAGCTAAAAAACGATATTCCTCTTCTCTTATAATAAACCTGAACATTGTTAAACTAAAAGATTCAAAAATGAAAAAAGTATTTACTCTATGTGTTGCCATCATGGCATCAGCAGCAACATTCGCACAAACCACTCTTTGGAATGGTGAGGACAAGGAATTGGGTAAAGAGGCTATTGGCTTCTGGGCCGATGGTGATCCCGAAGTGGTTGCTAACCCAGAGACGGACGGCATCAACACTTCTGAGAAATGTCTGAAGTTTGTGATGACCAACGACCGTAAGATTGTGAAACTGCCTTTCCGCGAGTGGATGAAACCCTCTTTACAGGGCAGCACCCGCGTTTCTCTGATGATCAAGAAGTCACAGGCTGAAAACATACAGATAGAACTCTCCGACCCTACTGATGGCTCAGAGGGTTACTGGAAAAAAGTAGCATCTTATTACAGTGAGGCAGGAAAATGGCAGAAAGTAATATTCGATTATACCAACAACGGAAGCTTCGACTATCCTGGCATCATGACCATCACTGCCCAGACTGGTGATGTAGTGGGAGAACAAGAAGTTTATATCGACAATATCCAGATAGAGCCAGCTACTACGGTGAATGGTCAGCTGCTCTCAAAGATAGAACCCAACTCGCTTGAGGGAGTTATCAAGCTGGAGGGTGCCTGGATGAAAGGAGAATGCCAGAATGCTGACGGCGAATGGCAAAAAGTTGAATACAATGACTTTGCCACATTGGCAACAAAACTTTCCTGCAAGCCTGCCAATATTATCATGCAAGGCTGCATCGTAAAGGATGCTGATATTAATGCTATGCGAGGCGACAACAGCAATATTCTCGTATATGCTGATGAAGCTTACGAGGCTGACAACGTGGTGAAAGACGGAAAATGCGCTAAACTCGTACTCGACGACACCAAGTCTTTCATGGTCAATGAAGATTTCCAGGCAGCAAATGTAACCCTAAAACGCTCTGTAAACGCTGGCTACAACACTATGTGCCTGCCTTTCTGGGTAAGCAAGGATGATATGAAGGCAGCAAGCATCGCAACATATAAGGAAATCGTAGACAAAGAAGACAATAACTCGGTCGTTACTTTCGAGAAAGCAGATCATATTGAAGCCAACGTTCCATTCGTCGCCAACTACAACGAAGCTGTCACCGAGTTCACCTTCACCGACAAGGGTGTGGTCAACACAAACAATGGCCTTGGCACAACATTCGTAGGAACCTATACCCCAGGCAGCGTAGAAGGTAAATTTAACCTTGCTTCCGACTGTACCTTCAAGAAAGGCGATGCAGAAGCTACTACCAATGCTTTCGGTGCCTACTTGGAGTTGCCAGAAGGTTACGAAGCAAAGACTCTCTCTTTAGGCTACACCGATGGTGAGTTAGCTGGTATTGAGAGCATCACAACATCATTCGGCAACAAGGGTGTGAAGGTTTACAGCCTGCAAGGCAACCAGATTGCAATCGCCTCTTCAATGAGCGAACTGCACCTGAGCAATGGCATCTACATCATCAACAACAAGAAGGTAGTTATCAAATAATAATACAGACAGGACTGTTTGATGCCCATCAACAGCCCTGCCAGAGAATAAGAAACAAAAAGCCTTGGGATTCAATTTGAATTTCAAGGCTTGATTATCAATATTTACCTTTGCTTTACCCTTCGGCCAGCGATTTTCAATTCCGCTACACGCCGGTGACCGTTGGTTCAGGGCGTGTGGGGCTTACTTGAGAAACTTGAATTCCTCATTTTTATATTGTTTTCCAAAAGTTCAACCAGATTCAGACTTATTTTCTCAATTTCTGGATTTCCTCCAGCGGAAGTTCTGTGGCTGTTGATACTTGCTCTTCAGAAAAGCCCATTGACAGAAGGCGGCGGGCTGTAGATATCTTTTCTTTTTCCATACCTTTAGCCATACCTTCCTCACGCCCCTTTTCCAAAGCCGTATCTATAGAGTTCTTGACATCACGATAAGCCTTCAAACTATCCTCATATTCATTCCTCATTTTTATATTGTTTTCCAAAAGTTCAGCCTGATTCAGGCTTATTTCCTCAATTTATGGATTTCCTCCAGCGGAAGTTCGGTGGCTGTTGATACTTGCTCTTCAGAAAGACCCATTGACAGAAGGCGGCGAGCTGTGGCTATCTTTTCTTTTTCCATACCTTTAGCCAGACCTTTTTCCAGACCTTCTTCACGCCCCTTTTCCAAGCCTTTAGCCATACCTTCCTCACGTCCCTTTTCCAAAGCCGTATCTATAGAGTTCTTGACATCACGATAAGCCTTCAAACTATCCTCATATTCTTTCAACTCTGTTGGAGTGAACTTCGCAATCTCGGCCTCCTCAAAGAGTTTAGTAAACACTTTCTCTTTCAAGGCTGAAGGACGCTCATCCAATCGGGAAAGGTTTTTCAACACATACAACCACTTATCATAAAGCGTGTCAAGTTCCTCCTCTGTCTTATTGAACTTCGCTATCTCAACATACTTGAAAGAAAGTTTGTCATTAAAAACCTTAAGAGTCTTCTTGTCAAGCAAGCCTACATCATGATTGATATCATTCTTGTCAAATGCCTCTTCTTCCAAGTCGAAGTTCAGCAGAGCAACAGTATATACATGTTCAAGTTGAAAGTTCCATTCTGCCCCCTTTGGAGCCTGTTCACGGATAGGAAAAGTAGAATAGAACAAAGAACGATCCTTGAAGTACTTCTGATAAGCATTCTGCATCTCAACGATGAACTTTTCACCACGTTCATTTTCGCAATATACATCAAAGATGGCCTTGCGCTCGGCAAAGACATCACCAACGTGCTCACTATTCAAGTACTTCACATCCTTGATGACCTGAAAACCATCAAACAGAGAATTCAAGAAATTGATGAGCAAATCCTTGTTAGGCTTTGTTCCAAAAATACGCTTAAAACCGAAATCGGTAAGCAAGCTAATATATCGTTCTTCTATCCGTTTCATATCCATCTCCTTTTAAAACGTATAACTGAATTGTGATGCAAAAATAAGCTATTTTCTTGAAAACACAAAAAAAACAGCAAGAAACCTTCAAGTTATCTGCAAATTAAGCAAAAACAGTTTCTCCTAATCTCATCAAACAAAATGATTCGCTCTAACATGAGAGCCATACAGAGTTCCGCTTACCCGATTTGGTAAGCGGCTCCGCGTTTATACCTTGCATAATTGAAGGATGATGGAGGGTAGATTTGAGCCATTCATCCCCTGAACCGCCGATAAACACAGGGGATTTCAAGGGATAGATGAGGGGGGGACCAATTCTGTTTAACATGAAAAGATGAATTGAAAATAATTGCTTGCGCATAAGTGTTTTTTACGGAAAAATGTATCATAGTATCATTATTTAGTACGATATCCTTATAAACATCTGATACACTGCACAATACAAGAATGATACTTTTTCGTTTATTTTACAGGAAGTATCATAGAAGTATCATAGAAGTATCATAAATCACAAGAAACATCATTAAATTCGGCTTTGAGTCGATTTAAAAGACTAAAAAAGAAGTGTCTTCTATTCCTGTTTTGAGCCCACACGCCCTGAACAAACGGTCACCGGCGCGTAGCGGAAAGGTAAAGGGCGTGCTACTTCTATGAGTTTCTGCCCTTTGCCTTACCCTTCGGCCAGCGATTTTCAATTCCCTTCGGCCGGTAACCGTTGGTTCAGGGCGTATTGGGTAATTCCAACCGTACAGTTCGAAAAACTTTAGCACCTACTCTTCCTGTATGTAAAGAATGCCAATACAAACTATGAATAAGAAGAAAGATTGACAAGCTGGATTAGGAATAAAATCACATAAGCCGTTCTGTAAGAGACCATCAGGTGGTCTGTCTTGCCCGTCAAGTGGGCACTCAGTGAACAAGCGACGGGCATCGACTGAACAAGCGTCGGGCATCAATAGAACAAGCGATGGGCATTGATTGCCCGTGCGGTGTGCACAGAGTGCCCAAAAGTCAGGCGATTCTTGGGCACTCCTTACGGATTGGCGGCTTTGCTTTTTTGCATAATGCCTCATGACGATTTTGTGATACTTAAATGACTTTTTTATGATACTTCTATCAGATTGATGATACTTCTATGATACTTCTTGTAAGATAATCCAAAATGTATCATTCTTCTATCTTATTATATGTCAGTTATTTATCTTTACGTTCAGCCAAAAAATGATACTTTGAGACTTTTTTTCATAAAAAACTTTTTTCGTACGAGCACATACTCAATGGTAAATCCAAAAAGTATCTGATATAAAATCTTATAGATACAAAAAAATACATCACGATGTAAACTTTAACGCAAAAAAATAAGAATAATCCCATATTTTCTGCTTGTTTTTTCAAGTAGACTCATAACTCAACTTTCGCCTGTCGGGAAGTTAAGGGAAGTTAGAGAGAAGTTAAGGGACAAATGTCCTACGTCTTACAGCAAAAGGCTATTGTCTCATAAGTCTGTGACGCACCCTCGAAGGACATAGGTAATACTTGAAATGTATGCAAGAACTTATCAAATGTTATTTTTCAAATCCCAATATCTACTTTAAAATTCCTTTTTTTTCGATATCAGCTTAATTTTCTCCCTACTTTTTTCTTTTAATACTATGTAAAAACGAAAACTGGAGCAAAAACTCCTATTTCTCAAAGAAAAGGTATATATTTGCAAACAAATTAGAATATCGAAACGATATGGGGAAAGAAAAGGTTTTTTCAAGGAAGTCTAATCTCTCACAACTGTCTGATGACGAGATTCTTCAAGGCTTCAAGGATGCTGATGCAAGAATAGTAAGGGAGTATTACTACGGATACTGCAGGGTGGCTTATTGCATCTACGACAAGCGTTACAACCTGCAATCGAAACCGGGCATGGACTTTTATTCGCTGGCCCATGAATATTATCTCTATCTCTGCGAGCATGACTTCAAGCCTTTGGAGGACAGGAAGCCGAGCATGTCGCTCAAGACCTGGATGGTGAATGGTTTCCGATTCCTCTTGCTGGATAAATTGAAGGAGGTGGTGAAGGAGCACCGTTTCGAGAGTTTTGAGGCGCGACAGGAAAGCCGGAAGATGAAGTTTGACGTAAGCGACAACCAGTTTGAGCATGAACTTTATCAAACGATAGAAGAGATCGGCAATCTTTATTATGGCAGAGACAGCAAGAACAGCATCATCCTGAAGATGCTCTATATCGAGGGATTCAAGGGCAAGGACGTAGCCATGCAGTTGGGCATAACCGCCTCCGCCGTCACCCAGCGATGCCAGAAGATGATGCATGATGTGGTGATTCCTTATTTCAAGAAATACTTCGATGCTTCGGAATACAGAAGCTATCTGTCGTTCGGCGACGAAGACACATCCGTTTCAAGTGCTCCTAAGATGTCGATGCCGAGCATGATGGATTCGAGAATGTGCTGCGAGGAAGCGGCTGATATTAGCAATAACATATTTAATAATAAGAAGAATATGGAAGATATGAAGAAGGGAAGAATTACTCCTCGCTGGATTGATTCTTTGAAGGAGAACGAGATATTTGTATTTGGCAGCAATCTGGCTGGCATGCATGGTGGTGGTGCTGCCCGCATAGCCCGATTACATTTCGGTGCCGTCATGGGCAAGGGTGTAGGCTTGCAAGGTCAGAGTTATGCCATCCCTACAATGCAGGGCGGCGTGGAAACCATCCGTCCATACGTGGATAGATTCATCGCCTATGCCAAGCGACATCCCGAGAAGCATTTTCTGGTAACCCCAATAGGTTGCGGCATCGCCGGCTTCGAAGCCGAAGACATCGCCCCATTGTTCAAGAAGGCAAAGGAGATGAAGAACATCAGCTTGCCGGAGAGTTTCTGGGAGGTGATAGAATAATCTTCTGAAGAAAGAGTGGAATATAGGTTTTGAAAGAAAAAGGAAAAGATCATGCAGAACTTGAAAGAAACTTTAGAATCTTTTTCCTTGAGTGAGGATACACGGAGAAAAATTCTGAACGAAGACCACCCATTCGGGAATCAGGGCACCCCATTCATCCCTTCTGAATTCAAGGAAATCGCTCAGATAGCTTTAGCCGGTCACTTCCTGGTAACTGCTGGAGTCCAACAGGTAACAGTACAACCCACGTGTGTGGAGTTCTACTATCACGAAGAGGCCGAGGGTGGCATCAAAGACCCCATCGTATATCATCGCAACCCCAAGAGTGGTTCTCCCAAGAGCATCTTCAAGTTGGGCATCCTGCACAACCATGTTTCCGGAATCGACATCACGTTCGAGAAGGGCACCCATCCCGAAGATGCCATCAGGGCATCCCTGCTGATACGTGAGTTTTCGGTAGATGGAAATCCACCCGACAGTCGTTCCACCTTATTATATGATATGCTTTATTCGCAAGCCTCCATCTTCGATGGCTTCTCCATCAAATGGGTTGATGGAGAAGAAAAGTCAGAGGTAGAAGCTGATGTACGCAAGAACGTGGCGAAATATGATGAAAACAGCCAGAAGATGCAAGCAAAAGAGCATCAGGAACTTCTCGACAAAGGGTTCACCTTGACAAAAGACAAGAAGCATATCCAAGACCCACGGCCATGGCAATTTAAAAAGATACAGATATGATAGTAGATAAAGATACGAATCAGGTATTCGTTTCAGAATGGCTTCAAAAAGTTCATCCTGCATTCTTCAGCCGTTTTTCGGAGTTACTGAAGAATGTCCACATCAATATGGCTCTGTTATCAAACACAGCCGATATCTGGTGTCGTGACTACATGCCGATTCAACTAACCGAAGAGGATTTCCTGCAATATCGGTATTATCCCGATTATCTCACAAAGAAAGAATCAGACAAGCAATATATTACGGATTCAAAGAGCGTGTGCAAAGCTTTGAAGCTACCCAATATCCAAACCACCGATTTGATAATAGATGGCGGGAATGTGGTTAAAGCCCATGATTGCATCATCATGACAGAGAAAGTTTTTCATGAAAACGCTCAATATCCGCAAGCTGAAGTATTGAATGAGTTGGAGCATCTATTTCATTGTGAGGTCATCATGCTTCCATGGGATAAATATGAGAAATATGGGCATGCTGATGGAATAGTGAAACCAATAGACGAGTCACATCTTCTAATGACCAACTATGCTGATTACGACCAGGAACTTGCAGAAGAATTCGAGCGACGGCTTGACACCCGTTTTCGGATAGAGAAGCTACATTATCACATGCAGCGAGCAGATAAGCGAAATTGGGCATACATCAACTTCCTGCAAGTTGGCAACAACATCGTTTTGCCAGCTATCAACACAGAAGAGGATGAGCAAGCTATGGAGCAAATAAAAACATACTATCCATCATGTAATATCTACCAGTTGGATAGTGAAGAGATCATTAAACAAGGCGGAGCCTTGAATTGTATAACTTGGAATATTAAAAAATAATTATTATGGAGCACCAGCATAATCCTGTGTCAAGCATAGATGTTATTCTAAACTGGAAGAACTTGACATTTATGACATGAAGGGCGTTTTTGAAAGTAGCTTTATCCACCGCCGTCTAAATCTTCTATCCAGTCTTCTCAACTCTATGTGCAAAGATACGAAATTTTCTCCATATTTCCACATGCTAGACACAGGAATTTACTGGTGCGTCCAAAATTCCTATTCTTCATTATCTATCGCCAGAAAACAAAAAGCTATGTTTCCACTGCTTCAAGCACCAGTTCAACATCTTCTAATCCATTATCTATGAAATCCACCTTTATATTCCCGATTAGGTATTTGGCATATTTATTATCCTTATACTGTTCAAGGAAAAGAACCATATCTTTGGCTGTTCGTTTCAAACCCCAACTGCCCCAATCAAGTTGCCTACACAACGGATTGCCCTCCAAGTCCCAGTAGATTACATCGCCTCCCTCCAAATATTCATACGGAACGTTCTTTCCATAAAGCAACGTAGGCATATAGCCATTCCAATTGCCTTCTTTGTCAAAATCAAATGCCTTGTCATGTGCAAGACCAATATAAACATCCTTATACATACAAATAATATTAATTCGTAACTATACACATATAACAAATGTATTGCCTAGTGATAAACTGCATGACACTTAACATTTTGTTTAGCGCAATTCGCACAGTAATTATTGCCATCAATTATAAACCCAGGACATTTATGAGATGGTACGTTCTTTATTCCTCCTCGAAATAACTACCCGCTTCCATCACGCAATCCATAGAACGGAACTTATTGTAGCGCTCTCTCGCCCTATTCTCTCTTGCAAACATCTTCTTGGTACCTGCCTCATCTTCCGAGAACTGGAGATGATTGTCGATGCCCATATCAAGAGCAATATTCTCCACATCAAGATCGTCGGTGCCGATGAAGGTAAAAGTCCAATTCTGCTTCTTCAATTTCTCGATAAGATTCTTGATCATCTTCAGACTATACTCCTCACTGCAATTCTCCTCGCCATCCGTGATAATAGTTACCAACACACTGTCATCCTCGGTGGACAAGGCATTGATCTTGGCGATGCCCATGCCGATGGCATCGTAAAGAGGGGTGCCGCCACATGGGTTGTAATCCCTTGATTCCAAAGGCTTAATATGATGAGCAGACACATTATCATAGAACAGATTCTTGTGGGTGCTGTCGAAGGTGATGAGCGTAACTCGCTGCTCCAGATTCTTATGCGTCTTCTGCATTTTCTGAATCGTGATCAGGGTCTCGTTGATGCCCACCAGTGCCTGGCGCTCGATAATACTCATGCTTCCACTCTCGTCTACTACCAAAAGATTGAATACTCGTTTCATAACTTGTTTTCTCCTATTTTTTATTGAACTTTAGCAAGTTCAGTAAATAATCCTACTTTCGATGGATTCAGAACTACGGCCGTTGTCTTCTTCCTTTATCTATTATAAGAAAATAACGAACCAAAAATTAAGCAAGGGAGAAAAATGGCATAAAAAAACCCCTTTCTCAAAAGAAAGAGGCTTTAACAAACAATTTCTACTTCAAAACTACTAAAAACAATTATCTTGGCAGGTTGAAAGCCTTAGTCATTTCGGCCATTTCCTCCTGGCTCATACCATCAGGCTCAAACCCCATACATTTGGCATCGATATATATCTTTGCACTCTTGGAGAGTACGTCTATCTGGTCGAAGGCGTCCATCACGTCAAGACCCTTGGCGAATACGCCATGCTTCTCCCACATCACTACGTCGTAGTCTTCCAACTCCTTCAGAGTTCCCTCGGCAAGTTCCAGACTGCCTGGCAACTTATATGGCACTATACCCAGTCCGAGCGGACAGAATGCCTTGGTCTCAGGAATCATGCTCCAGAGCAGATTGCTCAGCACGTCCTTGCCCATAAACTTCTTGTTGTGGCTCATGGCAATGAGCTCGATGGGATGAGTATGAACAGTGGCCTTATAGTTGGAACCTTTCTCGATAAGACGGGCATGAACCGACAGATGGCTTGGCAACTCGGATGTAGGCATCACGGCATTGTCGGCAATGATTTCGTAGCTGGCACAATCGTCCAGAATACGAATGACAGAACCATTGTCCATAGGCCAACGAGCCAAGTCGCGCATTCGCTTACCTGTTCCCTTGCAGAAGAAGTAACAGCCCTTCAGCGCAGGCAGGACAGTACCTATCTGCTTCACTTCGCTGATGGCAGGCAGCGCCTTCATCTCGTCATCAACAAGGTCGGTCACATTAACCGTAATATTACCACCATTACGCTCAGCCCAACCATTCTGCCAAAGATAGCCAGCTACCTCGGCAATCTTATCCACTTCCTTCTTTAAGGCAGGACGACCCTCTAAAACACTTTTCATTTCTTGATTGTTTGTATTACTGGTTGCAAAATTAACACGAAAATATGACTATCGACCTAAAGTTTTGATATTTTAGCCAAGACTTTTGACAAGTTACAAAAATAATTTGTATCTTTGCACGTATGAATTCATTGAACACCAACAACATCAAATGGAGCGAGAATGTAATCATCGCTGATGCAGACTATATCGACAAGGTGGCATTCGACCTTATCGTAAACTTTGAGCGTATGATCAACCGTCGCATCCAGCCTGCCGACATGGCTCAGTGGGCTGTATGTATTGCCCTCGACGGTGGACTAAGAGAAGGTGAGCACGAGACGCAACTGGTGCTCATACACAGCCAGCAATCGAAGGCGATGCAGAACTTCAGCCCTTCCGACTACGAGAAGGACCTGAATGCCCAGGCCTTCAAGGATCCACGTCTGGGCGAGTTCGTCATCTCTTCATATCCTACGGAAGAAAAGATGGTGGGCAAAGACGATTTTCTCGTAGACGTAGCCCGCACGGTTTGCAATGCCAAGGAGGTGAAACGAGTGATGATCATTCCCAACTCGGAGGAAGGCGATGCCTACGACCAGTTGCGCGACATGCTTCGCAAGGTAGACGACGAGAAACGCGTCACTCTCTTTGCCATGCAGCCTCTTCCCGGCGGCAATTTCCGACAAGAAATACTGGGCTATTCGCTGATGAATGCCTTAGGCATATCAGCAAATGAAATAAAATGAACTGATGAATGCCTTAGGCATATCAGCAAATGAAATAAAATAAGCTGATGAATATCAGTAAATAAAATAAGCTGATGAATATCAGCAAATGAAATGAGCTGATGAACGTCAGCAAATAAAATGAGCTAAAACAAGAAATAATAACATTAAACATTTATACTTAAATGAGTAGAGTACTTATGATTGGCGCAGGTGGCGTCGCTACCGTGGCAGCCTTTAAGATTGTCCAGAACCAGGACGTTTTTACAGAGTTCATGATTGCCAGCCGCCGCAAGGAAAAATGCGACAAGTTGGTGAAGTCTATCCACGATAAAGGCTACAAGATGGACATCCAGACAGCCGAGGTGGATGCCGACGATGTGGAGCAGTTGAAAGCCCTCTTCAACAGCTACAAACCTGAGTTGGTCATCAATCTCGCTCTGCCCTATCAGGACCTCACCATCATGGACGCCTGCTTAGCCTGCGGTTGCAACTATATGGACACGGCCAACTACGAGCCCAAGGACGAGGCTCACTTTGAGTATTCATGGCAATGGGCTTACAAGGACAAGTTTGAAAAAGCTGGTCTTTGCGCTATCCTTGGCTGCGGCTTCGACCCTGGTGTTTCGGGCATTTTTACTGCATACGCTGCCAAGCATCACTTCGACGAGATTGAGGTTCTCGACATCGTAGACTGCAATGCCGGCAATCACCACAAGGCTTTCGCAACCAACTTTAACCCAGAAATCAACATCCGTGAGATTACCCAGAAAGGTCTGTGGTACAAGAATGGTGAATGGATTGAGACCGACCCTCTGTCTATCCACAAGCCTCTCACCTATCCTAACATCGGTCCTCGCGAGAGCTATCTGATGCACCACGAGGAACTGGAGAGCCTGGTAAAGAACTATCCTACCATCAAGGAGGCTCGCTTCTGGATGACATTCGGTCAGCAGTATCTCACCTATCTCGACTGTATAGAGAACCTCGGCATGAGCCGCATCGACGAGATAGAATACGAGGCTCCATTGGCCGACGGCTCCGGCAAGACTGCCAAGGTGAAGATCGTACCACTGCAATTCCTCAAGGCCGTATTGCCTAACCCTCAGGACCTCGGCGAGAACTACGACGGAGAGACCTCTATCGGTTGCCGCATCCGCGGAAAGAAGGACGGCAAGGAGCACACCTATTATGTTTACAACAACTGCAAGCATCAGGAAGCATACAACGAGACCGGCATGCAGGGCGTAAGCTACACCACGGGTGTACCAGCCATGATCGGCGCCATGATGTTCCTCAAGGGCATCTGGAAGAAACCAGGCGTATGGAACGTTGAGGAGTTCGACCCAGATCCATTCATGGAGCAGCTCAACAAGCAGGGATTGCCTTGGCACGAGGTGTTCGACGGCGACTTGGAGATTGACTAATCATTATCAAAATACCCCCTTAGTGACGGCGAAGACAGAAAGGTACTATTCTTACCAAGCCGTTTTTATCGTCACTAATTCATAAAACATTAGAAAGATATGGCAAAGAAAGACGAAATAAAGGAAGGAACCCTGAACCCCAACGAGGGTAAGCTGAAGGCCCTTCAGGCTGCCATGGCCAAGATAGAGAAAGACTTCGGTAAGGGATCTATCATGAAGCTTGGCGACGAGCACATTGAGAATATAGAGGTGATTCCTACAGGAAGTATCGCCCTCGATATGGCCTTGGGCGTAGGCGGCTACCCCAAGGGACGAATCATTGAAATCTATGGTCCGGAATCTTCTGGTAAGACCACACTTGCCATCCATGCCATCGCAGAGGCTCAGAAAGCTGGAGGTATTGCCGCATTCATCGATGCCGAGCATGCCTTCGACCGTTTCTATGCTGCCAAGTTGGGCGTAGATGTTGACAACCTGTGGATTTCGCAGCCCGACAATGGTGAGCAGGCGCTTCAGATAGCCGACCAGCTGATCAGTTCGGCTGCGGTAGACATCGTCGTCATCGACTCAGTGGCTGCCCTGACTCCTAAGAAGGAAATTGAGGGCGACATGGGTGACAATGTTGTAGGACTCCAGGCCCGACTGATGAGCCAAGCTCTGCGCAAGCTCACTTCTACCATCAGCAAGACCAATACCACCTGTATCTTCATCAACCAGTTGCGCGAGAAGATAGGTATCATGTTCGGAAATCCAGAGACAACAACGGGTGGCAACGCCCTGAAGTTCTACGCTTCTGTACGCCTCGACATCCGTAAGGCTACAGCCATCAAGGATGGCGATAATGTTATCGGAAACCTGGTGCGCGTAAAGGTGGTCAAGAACAAGGTGGCTCCTCCTTTCCGCAAGGCTGAGTTCGACATCATGTTTGGCGAAGGCATCAGCCACGCAGGCGAAGTTTTCAATCTGGGCGTGGAGCATGGCATCATCAAGAAGAGCGGAAGCTGGTACAGCTATAATGGCTCCAACCTGGGACAGGGTGCCGACCCAACCAAGCTGATACTGAAGGATAACCCTGAGCTTCTCGAAGAAATAGAAGCCAAGGTACGCGAGGCGCTTGCCAATGCAGAATAAGTAAGGTGTTGTTTGCCCGCATGACAAATACTACGCATGATGGCAGCTCTATAAAGAAATAAGAAATCCCCGACAGTTAGGATATTGCTTCCTACTGTCGGGGATTTCTTATTTCATTCTTCTTATTTCATACATCTCTCACAGAAGACGATAGGTAAAACATTGCCTACCAGCATCTATGCGCAACACAGAGATGCCTGGTGCTGATCCTTGTAGGGTAAGGACGGCATGTTTTCCGTCGGCTGACGTGGTCTGCTGAAGCAGTCGACCAGCCACATCATATAGTCGCAACGACTTTAGTTCTGTCCCCGACACGATGATTCTACCACCCTCTCGCTTGATGGTGAAAGAAGGTGCTATTATAGCTACAGTCCCTATGGACGTTGGAGTACCTTGTGAGAGTGTTAGGATATCCCCCTTACGATGCAGGTAATAGGTGGCGGACTGCGGATCAGCAAGTTCCACCTGCTGCCCGTCTATCTCACCCATCACCATCACACGATAGGTATGTCCATCTTCCCATGACAGGCCGCCCTTACGCAGCCAATAACTAAAGAGAGGCACAGACATGGACGACGAGATAGACACCCAGTCATCAATGCCCTTAACCTGCGTCTTTTCGTGGGTCATTATGTCTTCGCAGAACATTGATACATTTCCTTCATAGTTACGACCTTCAGACGTACGCAGCAAGACTGCCATTTTGAAGAGAGATATTTTCGACACATCAACGCTGCTTGATTCTATTTTTTCATGCGAGTCATCAGCAAAAAAGACTTCTACCTGATCCATGAGAGGCTTTTCCTGTGCCTTGAGCACTTCGATATAGGCAGCATCCTTATCGTGAATAAGGTTGACGGGATAAACCACCGTCTCTTCCGCATCAGCCGACAAAGAAAGTTGCACTTCATAACGTCCTGGAGTCATGCTGCTTGGCAAAGAAAGAACGATGGGAATCTCAGCTTCGGTAAAGCCCTCTATCTCGGTCAACTCATCCACACGAGTATTGAGCACTACCGCCTTCCTATCGTCGAGCAACCGCACCCTCAGATAACAGTCGCGAGGTACACCATTCAGGTTTTTCAACGTAAAAAAGGTCAATACCTTTCCACCCTGCTCTGCTTGACCTGAGAGCCTGGGCTGCGACATCAACTGAAAAACAACATCAGTAGAACATATTTCAGAGATGCGACCTCGTCCATCAGATAGTTCCACCTCTATGATGGGAGCCTTCTTCATCGCGAAGAATTCATCCCACGAACCATCCTCTCGTTGAGCTACACATACAGGGACCAACCGATAATAACCATTTTCCAAACCTGTAAGTTTCATTTTTACAGACTGAACTTGATTGACAAGATAATCGCTTCCCATAAACCCTGCATCGCTTCCACCATAGAGTCGTTGAGTAAAACCGCCTATAGCGTGATCGTCGGTATAAGCCACCTGTCGGCATGTACCCTCAGCATCATAAACAGCTATGCCCACATCACCCTTGAAAGGCTTACCCTTATTGACAAAAGAGTTCATCTCGATGGTCAACGACTGAGAAGCAAGGAAGCTTTTATCTTCTGCATCCTTTAGAAGAACAGCCCCACCCTCATTAAACATCAACTGAGGAGATGACTCCAAAAGTCCACGCTCTATTGCGGGATATTTGCCATTATTGGGATGTGCCAAGATGGCCATAATAGCACGATTGAAGGCCAAGGGCTTGCCTTGGAACTCGCTTCCCGTCTGTGAGAGGCTAAGATTGGTGAGCGAATAGTAGGCATCGCCCTGTCCATCCCATCCAAAATTCATGTGAAAAAGACCATTCTCATCAAACCCATCAGTTACCCAAGCATGACCTGAAGCATTACCTGCAGGACGACCTTCCAGATAAACAGGACAACCATTAAGTAATTCCTGCCGCAAGATCTGCGCAAAACGAGTCGGACCTTCGACAGCCTTGGTGACATAAGCCGCAGTATAGTCGAAATTTTTCTGAAGAGCCTGATACGCAAAAATACCTTGTGTACCACTTGAAGCTGGGGTGTACTGCATGAAGGAAGCTACCCCCACATCGTTCATCAATAAGGCTACAGCATCCTCTTGCTCCTTTGTCGCAGATACAGGATAATTATAATCGGGCAGCATATTCGCCCAATCGTAGTGCGACTGACTAAAGTCTGCACTCTTCATCGTATTATAATAGGTGACGCGATATTCGTTTTTACCACTCCCCTGAGCAGGCCATTGATAGTAATACATCATCTGGGCCACCGCTGTTGCCACACACCCACTATAGGGATAACCCGTCTGGGCATTAAACGGATGCGACTGTCCCCACTTGCTTTTCAACAAGGGAGATACGGTCTTCGAGAACAACCCCGAACGGGCTTTTCTCTGCACCATCACCCGCCCTTCTTTCAGCACATCATACGTTTGACGATAAGCCTCCAGGAGTAGCTTTACACCAGGATTAGCCTGTAGTGTATCGAGGGTTCCCTCGGTGCTATAGGCCAACACATCGCCCATATCATCGTCACCAGCAACAACGACAAAACCTTTGCCCTGTGCATCGTTATAAATATAATAAGGTGCCAAGGCTGCAGGACGAAGTCCCTTTGCCCGCGCTTGAGCCTTCACGTCGCGAGACAGGGTGATGTACTTCTTGGCTATCTCTACAGCTTGTTTCGGATAGACATCTTTGCCATAAGCAGCTTGGCAGACGGCTACTAACATCCACACGACCAGCGAGCATATCACGGTCAGGGAGCAGCCATCAGCCAAGGAGTAGTGTTTATTCAACATATTTCTATTACGTATTCTTCGAATTATAGGAAAGCAATGGTCAGACCAGCCATCACGATGCTGACCATTGACATAAGTTTGATAAGAATGTTGAGCGACGGACCGGAAGTGTCCTTGAACGGGTCGCCTACGGTATCGCCCACAATAGTCGCCTTGTGGTTCTCGCTGCCCTTTCCTTCAAAGCTTCCCTCTTCTATCATCTTCTTGGCATTGTCCCATGCGCCTCCCGAATTGGACATGAACACAGCAAGGGTAAAGCCTGCTGCCAGACCGCCGGTGAGAAGTCCGAGAACTCCAGCCACACCCAACACAAGACCCACAACGATAGGAATAATGATGGCGAGCAAAGAAGGGATGATCATCTCGCATTGTGCGCTACGGGTACTTATCTCCACACATCGACCATAGTCAGGCGTAGCTTTGCCTTCGAGTATTCCCTTGATCTCACGGAACTGCCGGCGAACCTCCTGAACCATCGATTCTGCAGCACGGCCTACTGCTCCCATGGTCAAGCCACAGAACAGGAATGCTGCCATGGCTCCGAGGAATGCTCCAACTAAGACCTTAGGGTTGATGAGGTTTACCTGGAAGAAGTTGATGAAATCTATTGTTGTTGCATTCGAAGGATCGAAGACATTGCCAGCTGCGTCTACATACTGTTTTCCGTCCTCTACGGCACGTATCATGGCTATCTTGATCTCCTCGATGTAGGATGCAAGAAGGGCAAGAGCCGTCAGAGCTGCCGAACCGATGGCAAAGCCCTTGCCTGTGGCAGCTGTCGTATTGCCCAGGGCATCGAGCGCATCAGTACGCTCACGAACCTCCTTGCCCAATCCGCTCATCTCAGCATTTCCGCCAGCATTGTCGGCTATAGGTCCATAGGCATCTGTGGCAAGGGTGATGCCGAGAGTCGACAGCATACCCACTGCCGCGATGCCGATGCCATAAAGGCCGGTGCTGATAGATTTGGCCGACAGCGACATATCGAAGCCATTGGCACAAAGATAACTCAGCATGATGGCTACAGAGATGGTGACAACGGGAATCATGGTGGAAATCATTCCCGTGCCTATACCTTTTATAATAACTGTGGCAGGACCTGTCTGAGATGCCTCGGCTATCTTCTGTGTTGGCTTATAACTCTGAGAGGTGTAATATTCTGTTGCCTGTCCGATGATGACTCCAGCCACAAGACCGCTGATGACTGAGAAAGAAAGGCCGAGCCAGTTCTCTATGCCCAACAGATAGAGAATGGCGAATGTGGCAACGGCTATAAGTGCCGCGCTGACATTGGTGCCAAGTCCCAACGAGTGGAGAAGCTCTTTCATGGAAGCGCCTTCCTTGGTACGAACCAAGAAGATACCGATGAGAGACAGGAAGATGCCGATGGCTGCGATAACCATAGGTGCAATGACGGCACGCAGCTGCATATCGCCATTCATGGCAAAAGCCGTGGCTCCCAAGGCGGCTGTCGACAATATCGAACCGCAATAGCTTTCGTAGAGGTCGGCTCCCATTCCTGCCACATCGCCCACATTGTCGCCCACATTGTCGGCTATGGTAGCTGGATTGCGAGGATCGTCTTCAGGAATATTCGCCTCTACCTTGCCCACGAGGTCGGCTCCCACATCGGCAGCCTTGGTATAAATTCCTCCTCCCACACGGGCAAAGAGTGCCTGGGTGGAGGCACCCATGCCAAAGGTCAGCATGGTGGTGGTAATGGTGACAAGGGCTGTGGCCTCTCCTTCGTACACTGCATTAAGAACAATAAACCAGATGGCAATATCGAGCAAACCGAGTCCCACCACCACAAGTCCCATCACGGCACCGCTCCGGAAGGCTATCTTCAGACCTTTGTCCAGTCCGGTGCGTGCACCATGGGCAGTACGGGCAGAAGCATAAGTAGCGGTCTTCATGCCAAAGAATCCTGCCAAACCAGAGAAGAGTCCGCCGGTGAGGAAGGCAAAGGGCACCCATGGATTCTGCACCTTCAGCACATAAGCCATGAAGGCGAAAACAATGGCGAGAACGACGAAGACGGCCGTCACCACCTTGTACTGCTGCTTGAGGTAAGCCATGGCGCCCTTTCTTACATGCTCTGCAATTTCTTTCATTCTGTCTGTACCTTCATCCTCCTTCATCATGGTGCGGAAGAAGAACCATGCCATTCCCAATGCCACAACGCTGGCTATTGGAATGAGCCAAAATACTAATGGAATGCTGTTCATAATGCTATATTTGTTGGTTAGTAATAATTCCATTTATTCGTTGGTGTATAACGATGGTGCAAATATAATAAATTTATTAATACGAAAGAGGAAAAACTGAATATTTATTTTATGACACTTAATGACACACTTAGATAAACAAAGAAAATCCTAACTACTTAGCAAGCAGTCAGGATTTTATCATGTGCGCCTGATAGGACTCGAACCTACACGGCCTGAACCACTAGATCCTAAGTCTAGCGCGTCTACCAATTTCGCCACAAGCGCATTTGCGAGTGCAAAGATACAACTTATATTTCAATTAGAAGAAGAAAAAGACAAAAAACTTGGAAGTTGCTTGCTTTTTCGCAATTTTATTACTATTTTTGCAAACTGAGATAATGGCGCGAATCTATATCTCAAAGAACTTTAGCAAGTTCTGTTACAATTACTTCCCAACTTGCGAAGCCAGAATTACTAACCCAAAAAATGCCGACGACGAACCGGAACTACAGGAGCGCAACAGGAAAAACAGCAGGTTGCAGATAAAACAGGAAAACTGGGAGTCGGTAAAAAACGAGGTGCTGACCATCGTAAGCCGCAGATATCTGGAACCCAGCCTGAAGCGAATAGAAGTGGTGCGCGATGTCAGTTCGATGAACCACACTCTGGCAGGCACCTTCATCACACAAGTGGGATTCTACAGACTGGTCAACGCTTTCCGCATCCGTCATTACGAAAGGCTGATGGCGTCCGACTCTTCTGCCAACATAGGACAGGAAGCCGCTGCCGAGCTGTGCGGTTTCAAGAACAGATGGGGACTCACCAATGCCAGAAAGCGACTCAAAGACTTCGACTACGACCTGATAGAGAAGTATGTGAACTGAACTTTTTACCTTTTTTTACTCAACTTTCACTTTACTCAACTTCCGCAAATAGGGATATTCAACAACCTTATCCGTATGGAGGAAAAAATGATATAAAAGCACAATATAGGTACAAAAACTGGTTGAAAAGAACAAAATCAACGTGAACGTGCGGTGGATTTAGTTAAAAAATGCTGAATCCACCGCACGTTCACGTTAAAAAACTGAGGTTCACTCCCGTTGATTGGTTTTTACTTATTTTTGCAGTCGAAAGTAATAACCTATTTATTAACTGCTTCCCTTTTTTATATTTATATTGTAATAAGATATATGAAAGTAAATATATTTAAAAGGTGTATAAGGAAAAGTGGAGCTTAAAACCTAAATTAATTATGAAAAAGAAGTTTTATCCTATGTTGCTCATAGCAGCCTTGAGCTTGTCGGCATGTACGGACGTAACTGAACCTACTGTCGATTATGGTGGAAACACATTTATCAATGACTACTCGGCACTGGTAGATGCAGTCAATAACTTGAACAAGACTCTGAAAGAGCGCTTTGACGCCCTCAACACATTGTTGAGAGACGGCATGGCAGACATTAAGTTGGCAGTAGATGCCAACACGGGTGCCATCACAGTATTGAGTGAGAATACAAAGAATGGTCTTAAAGACATCAACACATCTTTATTTAATGGTTTCGAAGCCTTAACCGCACAGTTGACCACACTCACAGGTCAGGTAACCGCACAGGGCGAAGCCATCGTATATGCCATGAATCAGAATGGCGATATACTGCGCCTGCAGATTGATACCACCGGTAAGCTTATCTCAGCACAGATCTTGGCTTCTGGCAATGCACTCGTAGACGTGATCAACAACCAGGGCAACACCATGGCTGAGCGCATAGCAGCCTTGACAGCTGCCGTGAAGGGCGGATTGGCCGACATCAAGGTGGAGATCAACAACAACACTGGTGCCATCACAGCACAGGGCGAGAGCCTGAAGGCTGGTCTCAACACCATCAACACGACGATCTTCAATGGCTTCACAGCCATCAAGACAACGATAGACGATAATGGTGACAAGATTGTGACCGCTTTGAACGAGAATGGTGAGATTTTGCGTCTGCAGATTGACACCACAGGCAACCTCCTCAATGCTACCTTAATAGCTAACGCCGAGGCTATCATCAAGGCTATCAACGACCAGACTTCTACTATGAAAGAGCGCTTCAATGCTCTGACCACAGCTATAGAGACAGGTCTGAAGGACATCAAGGTGGAAATCAACAAGAACACAGGTGCCATCAAGCTCCTCGATGACAATACTCAGGGTAGCTTGGGCAATATCAACACCAGCTTGCTCAAGATAGACGAAACTCTCTTGAACGGTTTCACAGCTATCAAGACCACTATAGACGATAATGGCGATAAGATTGTGACCGCAATGGACAGAAATGGTGAGGTTCTGCGCTTCAACTTCGTCAGCAAGGTGATGCCAAGCAACAAGGCCCGCTACTACAAGGCTCTGAGAGATCAGGCCGAAATGAAGGAAGCCTACGAAAAACAATTGGCTGAAAAGCAGCGTGCATACGACGGATTGTCTGAGAGTCTGAAGGCTTGCCGCAAGGACAATGCCGAGCTGCAGTCATTGCTCGATGACTGCGAGAAGTCGAAGAAGGTGAAGTCTTACGAGGTATTCTTCACCGTAGACAAGACCAACATCACGACTCAGGAAAGACTTCGCTTGAAGAAGTTTATCAACACCCTGAAGGAACAGGGCGACTACAAGCTTACCATCATCGGTGAGGCTTCGTCGGACGGAGTTTCTTCAGGAGCTAAAGGAGTTAACTCCTGAAGCAACTCCCCTATTGATCCTTCAGCCAGTCGCGGTCTTTTTCGTCTTCCGCAGTAAAGTTCTTATCGTCGAAGAGGCTTGTCTGTCCTGTCAGCTCATCGATAATCTGTTGCTGGCTCTTGCCGGCATCAGGGTCGAGGTTCTCGTCGGATGATTTTGCCTTTGTCCTGGACGACACTTTGCCGTCGGCAGCATCGCCATCGGCTGTCGTCTCATCGCCCTCGGCTGCGTCGGCAGCATCGGCTGTATCTGCAGGCTCTGGGAAACGGGTCGGCTCTATTTCCTCTATAGAACCGATGTTCCAGGTAGAGAGTCGTTTTCCCTTAGCCTTGAAACTCTTCTGTGCGATAAACTGCTCGGCATCGATTTCCTCGGCAGGACGCACAGCATCCACACCTCCATAAGTCACCTTGATACGAGGATAAACTGTATCGGTAAGGAGAATCAACTTGCTGTTGACATTCTCGCCAAGGAAGTTCTGATGGCGCTTGGCAGCGTCCATGGTGAATCGCTTGATGTAAGGATAGCCTTCGTTGTCGGCATCATAGAGAACAGCAGTCCATATCTTATGCTCGTCCCACTTTTCCAGTCGCAGGATATTGTCCTCATAGTGGTTGTTGGGGTCGAAGTTGGTGATATAGAACTCGCCATTGTCGAGAACCACCAAGATATATTCATCGTCATTAAACTCGCCGAGGAAACGTCCGTTCTCGTCGTAATTAATACGGTTGACATCAGGATCGAACCACACCTTTCTTCCTCCCAAGGTACTGTGGCCATGACTCTTCAGACCAATGCGACGGATGGTTCGCCTGGTGAGCAGATTGCCCTTGGCGGCACGTCCCTTGATGATAATATCCGAGAAGTCTTTCTCGATAAAGATGCTCTGTCGCTTCTTCGAGAGGTCTGGATCCAGTGTTATCTTGATGATTTCAGCCTCACCGTTGGGGTTGGCCGTGAAGTAGATGACACGGCTTCCGGGCGTTCCCTGCGTGATGTCGTACATCTTGTCGCGTGTCATCGACGTCACGTTGAATCGCTTGATGAAGTATTCGCCCTGCTTGCCGTCACGATACACACAGTTGTAGATGGTTCGCTTGTCGTTTTTCTTGAACACCTGCACATGGAGGATGTTCTTTCCCACGAAGATCTTGTCGGCCACCTTGGTCACCTTGAACTTTCCGTCCTTATAGAAGATGATGATATCGTCGAGGTCGGAGCAGTTGCACACCAACTCATCCTTCTTCAGTCCTGTACCCACGAATCCTTCCTGTCGGTTGATGTAGAGTTTCTGATTGGCCTCCACCACCTTGGTCACCTCGATGGTGTCGAAGTTTCTTATCTCGGTGCGTCGTGGATGCGCCTTGCCATACTTGGTCTTGAGATATTCAAACCAGTTGATGGTGACATCAGTCATGTGGGCGAGGTCGTTCTCTATCTCCGCCAGTTCGGCTTTGATTTTCAGCAAGAGGTCGTCGGCCTTGTCCTTATTATATTTCAGGATGCGCTGCATTTTGATTTCAAGGAGTTTCAGAATGTCCTCGCGCGTTATCTCTCTGTGGAATGCATACTCCACCTTGCCTTTTCCGTCGACTACGGCTGTGAAGAGCTTGTCCTTGAAAGGCTCCAGCTTCGAGGCGATAAAGGCCACAACCTCGTCCTGACTCTTGCTCTGCTCGAACTTGCGCTCCTTGTAGATGCGCTCCTCGATGAAGATACGCTCGAGCGAGGAGAAGAAGAGCTGCTCCTCCAGTTCACCCTTGCGCAGCATCAGCTCCTTGCGCAGCAGTCCCATGGTGCGGTCTACGCTATGGCGCAGCACATCGCTCACGGTGAGGAAGCAAGGCTTATTGTCCTCGATGACACAGCAGTTGGGCGAGATGTTGATCTCGCAGTCGCTGAAGGCATAGAGTGCGTCCATGGTCTTGTCGGAAGAGGTTCCGGGAGCCAGATGGACGAGGATTTCCACGTTGGCAGAGGTAACGTCCTCTATCTTTCTGGCCTTTATCTTTCCCTTCTCCACCGCCTTGGTGATGGAGTCGATGAGACTTCCGGTGGTCTTGCTGAAAGGAATCTCGGTGATGACAAGCGTCTTGTTGTCGAGTTTGTCTATCTTGGCACGCACCTTCAGCACGCCTCCACGCTGTCCGTCGTTATACTTGCTCACATCGATGGCTCCACCCGTAGGGAAGTCGGGATAGATAGTGAAAGGCTCGCCCTTGAGATAGTGTACGGCAGCATCGCAAAGCTCATTAAAGTTGTGTGGCAGCACCTTGCTGCTCAGACCTACGGCAATGCCCTCTGCTCCCTGTGCCAGCAGCAAGGGGAACTTGGCGGGGAGCGTAATAGGCTCCTTGTTGCGGCCGTCATAGGAGAGCTGCCAGTCGGTTGTTTTGGGATTAAACACCACGTCGAGCGCGAACTTGGACAGACGTGCCTCTATGTATCGTGAAGCCGCCGCACGGTCGCCGGTGAGGATGTTTCCCCAGTTTCCCTGTGTGTCGATGAGCAGGTCTTTCTGTCCCATCTGTACGAGTGCGTCGCCGATAGAGGCGTCGCCATGCGGGTGAAACTGCATGGTGTGTCCCACGATATTCGCCACCTTGTTGTATCTTCCATCGTCCATTCTCTTCATCGAGTGCAGTATGCGTCGCTGCACGGGCTTCAGTCCGTCCTCGATATGAGGCACGGCACGCTCGAGAATCACATAGGAGGCATAGTCGAGGAACCAGTTCTGGTACATTCCGCTAAGATGGCGCACCGCCGAAGCGTCAAACCTGTTGACAGGCTTGTAGTCGGAATGCTGTTCTGCCGCATCCAAATCTTGTGGCTCACCACCCTTCTGAAGTTCGTCTTTGTCTTTAATTTCGTCGCTCATAGATAGCTTTTAATACTTATTTTATATATTTTAGGCAAAAATACAAAGAAAATTCGAGAAAAAGGCGTATCTTTGCCGAAAATTTGAAAAATATAAGATTTCATCATGGCACAAGAAGATGTTTTTAAGAAGATTGTAAGCCATTGCAAAGAGTATGGCTTCGTGTTTCCAAGTAGCGAAATTTATGATGGTTTGGCAGCCGTTTACGACTATGGTCAGAACGGTGTCGAGCTGAAAAACAATATCAAGCAGTACTGGTGGCAGAGCATGGTATTGCTGCACGAGAACATTGTGGGTCTCGACGCAGCCATCTTTATGCACCCTACTGTTTGGAAGGCTTCAGGTCACGTGGATGCGTTCAATGATCCATTGATTGACAACCGCGACTCTAAGAAGCGTTATCGCGCCGATGTGCTCATCGAGGACCACATGGCCAAATACGAGGAGAAGATCGCCAAGGAGATCGCCAAGGCCAAGAAGCGCTTCGGCGACAGTTTCGACGAGGCTCAGTTCCGCGCCACCAATCCTCGCGTCTTGGAGAATCAGAAGAAGTTCGACGACCTTCATGCCCGCTACACCGAGGCCATGCAGGGTCCTAACCTCGAGATGCTGAAGCAGATCATCGAGGACGAGGGCATCGTATGCCCTATCAGCGGCACCAAGAATTGGACAGACGTTCGTCAGTTCAACTTGATGTTCTCTACCCAGATGGGTGCAGCGAGCGATGCTACCAGCAAGGTTTATCTGCGTCCTGAGACAGCCCAGGGTATCTTTGTCGACTACCTGAGCGTTCAGAAGACAGGCCGCATGAAGCTTCCTTTCGGTATCTGCCAGATAGGTAAGGCATTCCGCAACGAGGTTGTGGCTCGCCAGTTTGTATTCCGTATGCGCGAGTTCGAGCAGATGGAGATGCAGTTCTTCTGCCAGCCTGGCACCGAGATGAAGTGGTTTGAGTACTGGAAGAAGGTTCGTCTGGCATGGCACGAGGCACTCGGCATGGGCAACGAGAACTATCGCTACCACGACCACGAGAAGCTGGCCCACTATGCCAACGCAGCTACCGACATCGAGTTCAAGATGCCATTTGGCTTCAAGGAGGTAGAGGGCATTCACAGCCGTACCAACTTCGACCTTTCTCAGCACGAGAAGTTCAGCGGCCGCTCTATCAAGTACTTCGATCCTGAGAAGAACGAGAGCTACGTGCCTTACGATGTAGAGACTTCTATCGGTGTAGACCGTATGTTCCTCAGCGTGATGTGCCACTCTTACTGCGAGGAGAAGCTCGAGAACGGCGAGAGCCGCGTGGTTCTGAAGTTGCCTGAGGCATTGGCTCCTGTGAAGTGTGCCGTATTCCCACTCGACAAGAAGGACGGCCTGCCCGAGTTGGCTCACGAGATCGTTGACGAGCTGAAGTTCCACTTCAACACCCACTATGGCGATCCTAAGGACTCTATCGGCAAGCGCTACCGTCGTCAGGATGCCATCGGTACTCCGTTCTGTATCACCGTAGACCACGATACTCCTAACGACCACAAGGTTACTCTGCGTTATCGTGACACGATGAAGCAGGAGCGTGTTGCCATCAGCGAGCTTCGCGGCATCATCGAGGACCGTGTGAGCATCACGAGCGTACTGAAGAAGCTTGGCAAGGAGATCAAGGACTTCTAAACGATAAAAAATCAAATACACATAGATGAATTTGAAGAATTTGAAATATCTGTTTCTGCTCATGATGTCGGCTTTTGTGCTGGCATCATGCAGCGAGACTGACGAAAACACCGACTCCGAGTACGACGACTGGCAGGCAAAGAACAAGACGGCTTTTGCCGAGATTCTTGTCAAGGCCAAGCAGGAGGGAGAAGCCAACGGATGGCACGTCTACCGCAATTGGAGTATGGAGAACCAGACGGGAAATACGGATCTCAACAACCAGCCTGTCACTCCTACCTTCAATGAGCAGGAAGACAACATCGTGGTGCAGGTGATGCAGCAGGGCGAAGGTTCTGCCGTGCGCCCTCTCTACACCGACTCGGTAATGGTCAGCTACAAGGGCATGCTGAAGAACGACTATATCTTCGACAGCAACTTCACCACCGGCGACTATGATGTCAACAAGGCTCAGACCAGCAATTTCATTGTGAAGGGCGTTGTCGACGGATTTGCCACTGCCCTGATGAAAATGACTCATATCGGCGACCACTGGATGGTTTACATGCCTTACACTCTCGGCTATGGTTCCAGCCAGAGCAGCAGTTTAACCATTCCTGCTTACTCAATGCTCAAATTCGAGATTGTGCTCAAGGGTTGGTACACCGATGGCAAATGGATTAAGAAATAATTCTATTCCTCCATACAGAAAGTCCTGTGCTTCTTCGGCACAGGACTTTTTTATTATTTTATTATAAGGAGCTGAGTCCACCTGAAAAAGTCTATTTTACGAAAACCAGCTATTGATTATCAACAAGTCACAAAGACAAAAAATGTGAGTTTCTACTTTTTCAAGTGGACTCAGTTTAATGTTTAATTTCAAGCCCACAAAGCTGTTGTCTTAACTCCTTAAGAAAACTCCTTAAGAAACTCCAGAAATCCGAATTCTAAAAATATGTTTCAAAGAATAAACAAGTGTATGTGTTCGCACACATTTTGGGCTTATAAGCAAAAAAAATGTTATTTTCATGCAAAAATATGCGCAAAAGTATTGCAGATTTCAAGAATAGTAGTACCTTTGCACCAGAATTATAAGTTTTAGGTTTTTAGTTAGGTAATAGATTGTGATAGGTTATTAGTTTTAGGTAAACAAGAGATTGTTATTCAAGGACGACAGGTATTAGAATCTAAAGGTAAATAAGAGATTGTTATTCAAGGACGACGAAAAGTGAATGAAGTCAGGATATAGAAAAGAGTTTTCAAGATTCTCTTTTTCTTATCCGCTGAATTCAACCCAATAGATAGAGGTTTTGTTTAAAGGTGATAAGATCTTGTATTTTGGGATAAATAGAAATTTAACATTCAAATCATAAAAATGGCGATTCCTTTTAGGAGGGATCGCCATTTTCTCGCTTTGACTGTTCCTACATACTACTGGGCAGTTCAACAGAAAACAATAAATGGCAGTACAAACATTATGTTATATAGCAAAAAGACAGAATATCTGATGGAATCGATACGGGCAGGACGCTCCATGCACCGCGGTGAGAAACTGAACCTCATCGTAGGCTTGAGTATTCCCTCCATGCTGGCACAGATTTCCACCGTCATGATGTTCTTTATCGACGCCTCTATGGTGGGACATTTGGGTGCAGAGGCTTCAGCGAGCATCGGACTCATCGAGTCCACCACCTGGCTTATCGGCAGCCTGCTGAGTGCCTTTGCCACTGGTTTCTCAGTGCAGGTAGCCCACTTCATCGGAGCCAACGACTTCGGCAAAGCCCGCCAGGTGTTTCGCCACTCGCTGCTCTGCGGCATCATCTTTAGCATCCTGATAGCCCTCATCGGCGTGGGCATTCATTCTCCCCTGCCCCACTGGTTGGGCGGAGGCGATGACATTGCCAACAAGTCATCGGCCTATTTCCTGGTCTACAGCCTCGTGCTGCCCTTTGTCTACCTGTACCACATGTCGGGCATGATGCTCAAGGCCGCAGGCAACATGCACACGCCCAGCATCATGGCAATTCTGATCTGCCTGTGCGACGTCGTGTTCAACTACATCTTCATCTATGTGCTGCACATGGGCGTGGTGGGCGCAGCCTTCGGAACCGCCCTGGCTTATGTCTGCATCTCGCTGCCCAACCTTTGGCAGGCAGCCTGCCACAACAAGATTCTCAACCTGCGTCAGGACAAGATTCGCTTCAGCTGGGTACGCGAATACGTACGCAATGCCTTCAAGATAAGCATTCCCTTGGCCATACAGAACATCCTGATGAGCGGTGCACAGATTGTCAGCACCATGATAGTGGCGCCATTGGGCAACATCGCCATTGCCGCCCACTCATTTGCCATCACCGCCGAGAGCCTGTGCTATATGCCTGGCTACGGAATAGGCGATGCCGCCACCACGCTCGTCGGTCAGACCCATGGCGCTGGCCGCATCGACTTGTGCCGCAATTTTGCCTACATGACGGTGGGTCTCGGCATGGGCGTAATGGCAGTGATGGGTGTTGTCATGTATCTCTTTGCACCGGGCATGATGGCAGTACTCTCTCCCGTCGACGCCATCTGCGACTTAGGCACACGCTGTCTTCGCATAGAGGCTTTTGCCGAACCGTTCTTTGCTGCCAGCATCGTGACCTATTGTGTCTGCGTGGGAGCCGGCGACACCTTCAAGCCTGCCGCCATCAACTTAGGAACGATGTGGTTGGTGCGCCTCACCCTGGCCTATGCCCTCTCGCAGCGCTTCGGCCTGGAAGGTGTATGGATAGCCATGGCCACCGAACTGACTTTCCGCGGCATTCTGTTCCTCATCCGCCTCTATCGTGGTAGCTGGATGAACAGTTTTCTGAAAGCGAAGGGCTGAAAAACAGAACCTAATGTTAGGTTATGTTAGTTTAATGTTAAGAATGCAGGCATTTTGGGAAAAAACTTCCCAAATGCTTGCTTTGTCGTTAGAAATGTGCTACTTTTGCAGCATCAAGTTTATGAAAGAAGAATAAATACACATTATTATATATATAAACCAACATCAGCTATTATGAAACTTAAGAAGTTTTTTGCTGCAGCCATCGTGCTGCTTACTGCCGGACAGGCCATGGCTCAGATGATGCCACCTATCCCGGTAGACAAAGATGTGAGAATAGGCCATTTGGACAATGGTCTGACTTATTACATCCGACACAACAGTTTCCCTGAGCATGTAGCCAGCTTCTACATCGCACAGAAAGTAGGCTCTATCAACGAAAACGACGACCAGCGCGGTCTGGCTCACCTCTTGGAGCACCTCGCCTTCAATGGCTCGGAGCACTTCCAGGGCAACAGCCTCCAGGAATACCTACAGAGCATCGGTGTGGAATATGGCCGCAACCTCAATGCCTACACCTCTATTGAGAAAACCGTGTACTACTTCACCGACGTGCCCACCACACGCGTGTCGGCAGTAGACTCATGTATGCTCATCCTGAAAGACTGGAGCAACGGCATCTCTCTCACCAAGGAAGCCATCAACGACGAGCGCGACGTGGTGCACAACGAGTACCGTATGCGCATGGTGGGACAGCAGCGCATACTGGAGCGTGCCCTTCCTAAGCTCTACCCTGGCTGTAAGTATGGCTACCGCATGCCTATCGGACTGATGAGCGTCGTCGACGGCTGCGACCCAGAGACCCTGCGCGCCTATTACCGCAAGTGGTATCGCCCAGACAACCAGGCTATCATCATCGTCGGCGACGTGGACGTAGACCATATCGAGGCGCAGATCAAGAAACTCTTCGGAGGCATCAAGGTGCCAGCCAACGCTGCCAAGGTAGTGCCCGTGGAAGTGCCCGACAACAACCAGGGCATCTACGTGGTAGACAAGGACAAGGAGCAGCAGATGGGCATCTTCCAAATCTTCATGAAGCACGAAGCCACACCCGACTCACTGAAGAACGGTGTCGACTATCTGCTCAAAGGCTATATGGACAACATCTTTGCCAGCATGATGAATGCCCGCTTCAGCGAGAAATCGCAGGAGCCCGACTGCCCTTATCTGCAGGCAGGAACCAACATTGGCGACTATCTGCTCTCAAGCACCAAGGAGGCGCTTACTTCCTTCGGCGCAGCCAAGGACGGACAGATGAAGGAGGCTTATGCCGCCGTGATGCGCGAACTGAAGCGTGCACACGACTTCGGCTTCACTGCCACTGAGTATCAGCGTGCCAAGGATGAGTTTATGAGCCAGATGGAGAAGGCTTACACCAATCGCGACAAGATGAAGAACGAACAGTTCACCACTCAATATGTGGACAACTTCACCAGCAACGAGCCTATCCCTTCGGTAGAGGACGAATATCAGATCTATCAGATGCTGGTGCCTCACATCCCTGTAGAGGCTGTCAACCAGTACGCCAAGCAGTTGATTTGCGAAACCGACACCAACCTGGTGTCACTCGTCATGATGCGCGAGGCCGACGGTGCTGTTTATCCCACCGAGCAGGAGCTTGCCGACATCGTGAAGCAGGTGCGCGGCGAGAAGCTCGAGGCCTATGTGGACAATGTGAAGCAGGAGCCTCTCATCGCCCAGAAGCCTAAGGCGGGCAAGATCAAGAGCACAGCAGAAGACAAGAAGCTGGGATTCAAGACCCTCACCCTCTCCAACGGTGCCAAGGTGGTGCTGAAGAAGACCGACTACAAGGACAACGAGATACAGTTTGCTGCCACAGCCAACGTAGGTTACGCAGCACTCGACAAGGCCGACTACACCTTCGCCTTCATGGGCGGCATGCTGCTCAACGCCAGCGGTCTGGGCCAGTTCTCAAGCAACGACCTCGAGAAAGCCCTCGCAGGCAAGCAGGCAAGCGTGGCTTACACCATCACTCCTTTCAAGCATGGACTCTCTGGCAACTCTACTCCTAAGGACATCGAAACCCTCATGCAGCTCATCTACCTCAAGATGACAGCGCTGAGCAAGGACGAGAAATCGGCTGCCAACCTCCTGAGCACCATCAAGACCGCTCTTGCCAACCAGAGCAAGAACCCAGAGATGGTGTACCAGGATTCGCTGCAGAGCACCATCTACATGGGCAACAAGATGGCACGCATCCCTAAGACCGAAGACCTCGATGCTGTCAACTACGACCGCGTGCTCGAACTGGGCAAACAGATGTTCACCAATGCCAAGGACTTCACCTTCTTCTTCGTGGGCAACTACGACGAGGCCACTCTCCTGCCACTCATCGAGCAGTACATCGCCTCTATCCCAAGCAAGGGCGCCAAGCTGAAGAACAAGGCCATCCCTGTAGCTACAGGCGAGGTGAAAAACATCTTCACCAAGAGCATGGAGAACCCAATGTCGCAGGTGACCGAGATATGGTATGCCAAGACTCCTTACACCCTGCAGACAAGCGTGCTCGCCGACATCTCTGCACGATTGCTCCAGATGGACTATCTGCGCAACATACGCGAGAAGCTGAGTGCAGCCTACCATGCAGGAGCCGAGGCAAGCATGGAGCTCGACTGGGACGGACAGCTGGCACTCAGCCTGACCGGCAGCGCACAGCTCAACCCCGAGAAGCTCGACGAGGCTCTGCCTTACTTCTTCTCTGGCCTGAAGACTACCATAGAACAGCCTAACGCCAGCGATCTGCAGAAGATCAAGGAGATTCTGACCAAGCAGGCTTCGGTAGACGCCAAGACCAATGGCTACTGGACCGGCATCCTGCGCAACTATGTCATCAACGGCATCGACCTGCACACCGATTACGTGAAGACAGTAAGCAGCGTCGACGGCAAGGCTATAGGCGACTTCCTGAAGAATATCGTCCTCAAGCCAGGCAACCACCTGGAAGTCATCATGAAGGCTACCAAGGAAGAGGCTGGAAAATAAAAGCTCAACGAACTTTTCAGAAATGGGAAGTTAAAGAAGTTAAAGCCATATGCTTTACAGCTAAATATTCTGCAAAAAGCTGTTGGCTTTAACTTCTAACGACCGAAGGGAGTGATAACTTCTTTAACTTCTATAACTTCTCATCCCCAGAGAAAACAATAAAACCATAAAAGGTCCCGTCGCAGAACCAAGTTCTGTCAACGGGACCTTTTACGTTACACGGGAAACGACGTTCCCGGAATGTCAATTCTTTTTGTGTCTTTTTGAGAAAACAATCTCTCCTGTTTTTTAAGCTCTTCTTCTAACCTTGTTAGCGAGGGCTTCACGTCGGTCATGAAGAATCTGCTGACATTTGTCCTGTGCAAGATTCTCAATCTCTGCATTGACCTTAATTAAACTATAATCCATAACCTATTGCGATTTGTAATGATGCAAAGATATTACAAGCGAGCGCAATGAAAGTTTACTTTCAGATTGCCGAGCGCAGTATATCTTATGCAAAGATAAAGCATTCTGACTACAAGCACCACGAAAAAAGTGAGAAAAGAACACTAAAAACCTCATTTTTTGACATAAATCAAGGAGAAATAGGGAAAAACCTACAAAAAATATCCATTCCCCTTTCTCCATCTGCGCTTTTTTTGCGATATTTGCACCCGAAAAAGCATAAACTCCACACTGGGCTTCCGAACACAAGAGATTCAGAGGTCCAAAGAGAGAGAAAAAAGGAGTTCTTCAACTTGAAAACATCAAAAAAGTATCAACAAAAATGAAGAAAGTATTCATGATGGTTGCCCTTGTGCTGGCATGCACCACAGGCAGCCTTGCCAACGAGACATGCGCCGAGAGCGCCACAACATCCGAAATGAGCTGCCTTCCTGCCAAGAAATCAACCAAGAAAAAGAAGGCTACTACTAAGAAGAAGAAGTCTACCACCACTGCCAAGAAGACTTCCTCCAAATCTTCAACATCGACCGCAACAACAGCTTCCACAGCCACGACGGACTCTTCCAAGACACATTCTGCCGACACTGTCAATACCAAGGCTTCTGCCGTAGGAGTATTAGCAGGACTCTTGGGCTATGCTGGCGGAAACAGCAGCAACAGCACAGGCTCCACCACAAGCAAGATGGGAAGCATCGTGGGAAGCATTCTCGACAACGTGATTGGCTCAACCACATTCAAGAAAGCCGACCTCTGTGCCCACACATGGAAATATAAATCGCCTGGCTGCGCCTTTACCTCAGAGAACCTGTTGGCGAAAGCGGGTGGCGAAATCGCTGCCAAGAAGGTGGAGGAAAAGTTAAGCACCTATTATCAGAAAGCTGGATTCAGCAGTTCGAACACATACTTCAAGTTCAACGAGGACGGCACCTTCAATGCCAAGATAGACGGAAAGTCATGGAGCGGCACTTACACCTTCGACGAGAAGACTCACGCCATCGACCTGAAAGGCCGTCTGCTACTCAGCCTCAATGGTTTCGCCACCAAGAACTCATCTGGCATCAGCATTCTCTTCGAGTCGAAGAAACTGCTTACCATCATCCAGACGCTGACTGCCCTGAGCGGCAACACCACTCTCGGTACTATCGGCGAAATCTCCAAAAACTATGATGGCATCCGCGTTGGTTTCGATCTCAGCAAATAAATAAACAAATACAAATTTGAGATTTATCGACCTGTACGGTTGGAACGCCCTGTTTTACTCTAATTGAGCAAGCTTTGAGC
>ULUP01018801.1_pt1 | contig 38625 bp, 24 predicted proteins | sample 1958581 | NCBI WGS metagenome assembly ULUP01 (sample SAMEA4835763, study PRJEB28245) | human gut metagenome | biome: gut microbiome; material: fecal sample | place: Denmark | collected 2008 | reverse complement strand
GATTCATTGATTTCCATACATAGATCCTGAATAGTTACAAAATATATTTAAAGCCTGCATAGGAATTGAGGGGTCACCTCAATTTCCATGCAGGCTTCTTTTTTTAAACATATAGTCGTGAATAGTTACAACTTATGCAGTTTTCTTTATGCTGCTTTCTGTGGCACACTGTCTTTTTTCTCATTAAATACCACTTTCAAAAGAATTGGTGTGACAATCGTTGTAATAACTACCGTGATAATCACTGGTCCATACAGATCCTGTGACATCAAACCGACTGCCATACCTTTGCTGGCTACGATCAAGGCAACCTCACCACGCGAAATCATACCGACGCCAATCTGAAGGCTTTCTTTTGATGTATATCGCATCAGTTTTGCACCAAGTCCACATCCAATTACTTTACTAAGCACGGCTACGATACAAAGAAGTACCGAGAACACGATAATCTTTCCGGTCATCTTTGGAAGAACTACTTCCAAACCGATGCTGGCGAAGAAGATCGGGGACAAGAACATGTAAGAAACGGTCTCTACACGTTTACTTATGTATTCAATCTTAGGGCTTACAGAAATCGCCAAACCGGCAACATAAGCACCTGTAATATCGGCTACGCCAAAGAAATATTCGGAAGCAAAGGCAAACAGCAAGCAGAAAGCAAGTGCCATAATTCCGTATCTTCTCTGTGGAGCAGCATTTTCTGTCCATTTATAATACAATTTGCCAAATACAAAGGCAACCACAATCGCAAATACGAAGAACAACAAGATCTTCAGCAGGACGAGTCCAATACTTGGGGTCTCACCGCCACCATTCTGTCCTCCGAGTGTAGTAATGATTGTCAATGCAATAATACCAAGGACATCATCAATAACTGCGGCACCGAGAATTGCATTTCCGGCATCTGTACTGAGTTTTCCCATTTCTCGAAGCGTTTCCACCGTAATACTAACGGAAGTCGCTGTCAGGATAACACCGATAAATATATTGCGGTACATTGCCGCTTCTGCTGTGATTCCTGTAGAATCTGTAAAAAAGTGAGCGATCAGGGCACCACCGACACAAGGAACGATAACACCGAGCAATGCGATCACCAGCGAAGCAAGTCCGCTCTTTTTCAACTTCTGTATGTCTGTCTCAAGTCCGGCGGAGAACATCAATACGATAACTCCAATTTCGGAAAGGCTGTGAATCATAGAATTGGATTCTCCAACCAGCATGATGGACGAAAGATTCAGGCAGGCAGGTCCGATAATCAAACCGGCTACAAGAGCCCCCACTACTTGCGGCATGTGGAACCGTTTTGTCACAAGACCGAGGCATTTTGTACTAATCAGTACGATGGCGATAAATAAAAGATATCCATATTCTTCCATTTTAAATCCTCCAATCAACGTATAAAATTTTCCCGGTAACTATTCAGGTTCGATGTGCAAAAACAATGGATTGTCGTGCTTGCACGTAAAAGACATTGTTTTCTGCACATTGAGCCTAATAGGGCTCCCCCTCCTCAAATGAGCATTTTTAGCCTTGTCAAAGGCGGGAAAGAACACGAAGTGTTCGAAATGCGAATGAGGAGCGGGGAACCTGAATAGTTACCTTTCAAGTAACTTATTCTTTTCCGACCATTAGTCATTTTATACCTTTTGCCCCGAAAAATCAACCTAAGATTTTGTTAAATTATTCGAAATTTTCACTGCTAACTTTGTTAAATTCGACCAAAATTTCTTCCGACGGTGCTTTCGTGCAAAGACTTGCGACCACGATGCACACCAGACTGATAAAGAATCCGACAAGCAGGGAATAAATGCCTGTCGCTGCCGCAATCGTCTGTCCGCCAACCAACGGAATATAATCCCAAATAAGTACGGTCAAACCTCCGGAAATAATACCGGCTACCGCTCCGGCAAAGTTTGTGCGTTTCCAGAACAAAGAGCATACTACGATCGGACCAAACGCCGAACCGAGACCGGCCCACGCATCCGATACCAGATTCATAATACTGCTTTCCGGATTCCAAGCGATAAAGAAAGCAATTACCGCGATCACAAGCACGGTAATACGGCTGACTTTCAACACTTTCTGCTCCTCTGCTTCCGGACGCATCACATTTTTATAGATATCTTTTGACACGGAAGAAGCACACACAAGCAGCTGGGAATCTGCCGTAGACATGATCGCCGCAAGGATTCCGCAAAGGAAGATTCCTCCGATAAACGGCACACCGAGATGATGTGTAAATACTTTGTTGATCATTTCGATAAAAACACTCTCAGAAGATGCCTGTCCGGCAGTTCCAAGGATCTGGTCTGCCCCAAGAAAAGCTCTTCCGACCACACCGATAAAGCATGCGGCAACAAGTGAGATCGCTACCCAGATAATCGCGATCACACTGGATTTCTTTAATTCTTTTTCACTCTTCACTGCCATGAAACGTACGAGAATATGAGGCATACCACAATATCCAAGTCCCCATGCCAGCTGGGAAATAATATCTACAAAAGTATAGGGTTTTCCTCCATTGGAGAATAAACTCAAATAATCATCATAAGCAATGCCGGTTCCGCTCAATGTCGCCGTCAATTGCGGAGCAAAATCACTGCTCACAAGACCATACGCCACGATGGGAACGACCAAAAGACCTACAAGCATCAGCATTCCCTGAACGAAGTCAGTAAAGCACACCGCCAAAAATCCCCCAAGAAATGTATAGATCAAGATAACTCCTGCGCCGATTGCCAGTGCGACGTGATAATCCACGCCAAATACAGAACTAAACAATTTTCCTCCGGAAGCCAGCGCAGATGCTGTATAAACGAGGAAGAACACAACGATCACAAGTGACGATATAAATAATAATACACGTTTTTTATCGTGATAACGGTTTTCCAAAAATTCCGGAAGTGTCAATGAATTGTTTGCCACGATCGTATAGCGGCGCAGTCTCTTGGAAATAAAAAGCCAGTTGGCTACGGTTCCAAGGAACAAACCGATCGCAATCCACGCCTGACCGGTTCCCAATGCATAAATGGATCCCGGCAGACCCATAAGAAGCCATCCGCTCATGTCGGACGCCTGTGCTGACAGCGCAGCTACCCAGCCATTTAATCCTCGGCCGCCCAGGAAATAATCCTCAGTATTGTTTGTCTTCTTCATGGAAAATACTCCGATAACAATCATAAAGAGCAGATATACCACGAATGCTGCAAGAATGATAATTGATGATGTTGACATAAATAAACTCCTTTGTAATATTTGTAGAATTGCGGGAACTGCATAAGCAACGAAGCAATTCGTCATTTGGGTCGAAACTCAAACCCAAAACATTATTACAGTAAGTATACCATATTTTTCCCAAATATGCTATACTTGATTCTATAAGACTTTACAAGGAGGTTTACTTATGGAACGATTTGTAGATTTAATTCACGATAAAAAAAATGGGAAAGAACTCTCCGATGAAAGCATCCGTGATATGATCGAGGGTTTTACAAAGGGTCACATTCCGGATTATCAGATGTCTGCCATGCTGATGGCGATTTGTTATGAAGGGCTAAATGACCGAGAATTGACAACGATGACACTGGCAATGCGCGATTCGGGTACGATCAATGACCTCTCTGCGATCGACGGCATCAAAGTGGACAAGCACAGCACCGGCGGTGTCGGTGACAAGACAACTCTTATCATTGGGCCGATTGCGGCTTCCTGCGGGATTCCGATTGCCAAAATGAGTGGCCGTGGGCTGGGATTTACCGGCGGAACCATCGATAAGCTGGAATCCATTCCCGGTTTTCACACCGATCTTTCGACTGACGCCTTTTTCGAGGCGGTAAAGAAAACCGGCATCTGCGTCAACGGCCAAACGGCGGATCTTGCACCGGCAGACAAAAAAATCTATGCCCTGCGTGACGCGACAGCCACTGTCGAAAGCATCCCATTGATCGCGTCTTCTGTTATGAGCAAAAAACTTGCCTCGGGAAGCGACTGCATCGTACTTGATGTCACGACCGGAAATGGTGCCTTTATGAAAGATCGGAAACAGGCACTTGAACTCGCCAAAAAGATGGTAACAATTGGAAATCTTGCCGGTAAGAAAACAATCGCACAATTGACCTCGATGGAAGAACCACTTGGCTTCGCTGTCGGTAATAATCTGGAAGTAAAAGAAGCAATTGATGCCCTTCACGGCAATGGACCGAAAGATCTGATGACGGTCTGCTACACTCTTGCCGCCCATATGATCTCATTGGGAAAAAATATTTCCTGCGAAGCGGCAGTAAAAGAAGCCAAAGAAAGTGTGGAAAGCGGACGAGCTTTTGATACCTTTGTTAAAATGGTAGAAATGCAGGGCGGCGACACGTCCTATATCCTCTCACCGGAAACCTTCCCGGTTTCACCGGTACAGGCAGAACTGAAAGCCCAGAACCCCGGCTATCTTACCTATATTAATACGGAGGGTGTCGGCACTGCTGCCGGAATCTTAGGTGCCGGGCGCAGCAAAAAAGAGGATGATATCGATCCATGTGCCGGGATCATTCTTCATAAAAAGCTGGGACAGAAGGTGGAAGCCGGAGAATCCCTTGCCACTTTATATACTTCAGACAAGTCACTTCTCGATGCAGGGATCCGCCATCTGGAAACCTGTTATGAGATCAAGAATGTGCCGGAAAGTGTACCGGAATTGATTCAGGAATGTATCTTTTAAAAGATATGTTGGGAAGAGATTCCTGAATATTTGCAAAGTACGTCAAAAAGCAAGTGGCCGCATTACCGTCACTTGCTTTTTGTATGTTCAAATTATTTTGTTATGTTTCTCAGATGGTAAACTGTTCTACCAATTCTTTCAAATGAATCGAATTGTTTCCTGTCGAAGATGCCAGATCTTTGATATCGGAAGAATTGCGGGCGATTTCATTGGTGTCCTCTGCAATCGTCTCACTGCCTTTGGCTCCCATATCGCTCTTCGCCGTGATATCACGGATCGTCGCATTCATCTCATTCAAACTGCTGAGAATCTGATCTGAGCTTTTGCTTAGGGACTCAACCAGTCCATTGACATATTCGGCATCCTGTTTGTAACGGTCTCCGGTCTCCACAAGATCACCGTACGCCGTCATAACGGAAGTATTGATAAATTCAAGAATAATCTCGGAACACTCGATCAAACTTGTTACCGACTCCGTTACTGTCGCTGCTACATTTTGAATCTTTTCAACCGCCTCCGAGGAAGCCTCCGAAAGGTCGGTGATTTCCATTGCGACTACCGCAAATCCCTGTCCGCTCTCACCGGCTCTCGCTGCCTCGATGGAAGCATTGATAGCAAGAAGATTGGTCTGATTTGTGATATTTCGGATAGTTTCCGTAAGCACCTGAATCTGCTGGATATTTTTGGAAGCTTTGATTGCTTCTTCCATACGCTCCTTGTTGCCCTTTAATATACGATTTGCATTGTTTCTGGATTCCTTCGCGTTTTCCTGAAGTTCCAATGCGCGGGTATTGATCTTTTCTGCCTCTTCCGCACCTTCCTGCGCCTGCTTGGCAACGCCTTTCATAACCACTTCAATCTCATCCGTGGATACATCCAGCTCGTGCATGGCTGCTGCCGTCTCCATCAATCCGGTAGATACCTGCTCTGTCGTAGCCGACATGCCTTCCAGTTTCTCTGACAGATTGTCAACACGCTCTGATGTCTCAACAATGTTTTTGTCCATTCCCGAAAGCATCGCATTGAGCGTCTCAACCATCTCTCGCAGAGATTCCGCAGTCTTCGCCGATGTTCTCGCTATATCACCAAGTTCATCTTTTACTTTCAATGTCTTTTCCGGAATCTGATAGGTCAGATCGTGATCTGCCATCGCCGTCAACTGTTCTTTGACAACTTCCATCCGTTTTACAAATCGAAAACTAAATACAGTCGCGATCGCTGCTCCGGCAATAATCGATAAAATCACGACAATACTGTATGCAATCAATGCACCCGGTGTGATAAATTTGCTAAGGCCAAGATAAACCGCCAAAAAAGAAACCACACCTTCCAACAAAAGGGCTCCGCACACTGCTGCGATCAATTTTGCTCTAATCTTCATTCTGTAACCTCCTCACGATCAAATATGTATGTCTTAATCATAGCATATTTGCTTGCTTTTCGCAACTCTTTTACTTCTCCTCTGCTGCATAAATCTGATCATAATATTCATACAGTTTCTGCACGCCATTTTCCAAAATATAGTAATGACGGATGTAGGGAATCAATAGCACAAAAAACATCAAGCAGAGCAATAATACCGCCCATTCCTGGATCAAAAGGCTCGCAAGAATCGAAATCACCGCAAGAATAGCAAAAAGCACGGTAACAATCAGATGAATCAGCCGCTCATGTTGGAAAAATCCAATCTGTATGAGCATCTGCGACAAAAATTCTCCTTTGTCCCCCTCAATCTTTCGGCTTCCGTCTGCCGTCTCACCATAAAATTTCAAATAGTTTTTTAACCGTTGTTCCATCGTAACAACCTCCTTTTAACCGACGATCACCATCGGCTGTTTGTATTCATTTTTCTGTGGCATCCCTGTTTTCTGGGCAACTGTCATATGATAAATGTCTGCCGCAAAGATATCCTGTGCCAACTTTTCCCTGTCGCTCCCGCTCAGCCGCTCTTCCTCTTTTGCCAGCCGTCCAACAACCGGCGTTTCGGAATTTCCAAGTGGAAGCGGGCAGGCATCCTTCCGCCTCCCAAGCAGCCGCAGATATGGCATCCTCGTCTCCCTCTCCTCTTTTTTTACCTCAAAAAGAATCTGCAGCATCGCCCGTTTTACCCGCGCCATGGTGATATTTTTCGTCTTGCAGGCATGAATAAAACTTTCATAATCCGCCGCCTGCAAAATCTCACGTGAAAATACCGCCGCAAGATCTTCGGACACATCTTTATAAGAAACCAGTTTCTCTTTTCTTAGGCGGAGTGCCAGTGCAAGAACCGGCCAGAAATCCTCTGTTTTCATGCTATAACCGGCTTCTTTCCAGGCTTTCAGTGCTTCTTCCGGCATTCCCTTTACCTGTTCAAATCCGTTTTCCAGCTGTGCACGGATCGCAGTGGCTGACATATATTTCCAATCATTTTCTTTTTCCGGAGTCACCTGATGATACCCCATCCCTTCTCTGAGAATTGGCTCACAGCGCATCGACGAACCTAGAAGCCGTATTGCCTGCCGGTACTCTGCCCCCAGAATATTGCCCGGCTGCATCCGCTCACGGCATTTTTTCTCACTCCAGCCTGTCTTTTCCTGCAAAAAGCGCTGTCTCGCTGCCGGGTAGGACAATCCCTGTGCTGCGTACCCTTTCATCTGCATGATTCCTTCTTCTTCCCTTTGGCACCTCCAAAAAATGTCAGCCATTATATCAATATCTTCCGGTGCTTCGCAGCCAAAACAAACAGCGTCCACACAACCAAGGCTCTCCAATGCGAGTATTCCGCCATAAGCAAAATCCGACGCACTCGAAATCCCGTAGCGGACCGGCAGTTCAAAGACATAATCCGCGCCGCCGAGAAGTGCCATCTTCGTACGCACATATTTATCGACCACCGCACATTCGCCGCGCTGCACAAAATCACCGTTCATCACCACAACGACGGCATCTGCGCCCGTGATTTCTCCGGCTTTGCGTATCTGGTAGCGGTGTCCCTCATGAAAGGGATTGTATTCACTTATGATGCCGGTTATTTTCGCTTTTCGCTTTTCCATAATTTCCCTTTCTTGATAACTTGTTTTTCAAAAAACTCCTTAAAATTTCATTGACCTTTCCCGCATTTTTGGGTCGATTGTAACTATAACGAACTCACTTCGGGAGTGCCCGTTTTTTTATGCTCCAATCAACACTTTCTTTCCTTCAAATGCAAATCCGTAATGGCGAATTTTTTCTTTCGGAATCCCTTGTGCCAAAAGTTCAGTTTCATAATTTTTATCTATAATTTGCTGCAATGCAGACTGCACAGCATCTTCCAAAGTTTCCTTGTTTGTCCGGCTGCATACTTTAAATTCTATTATAATTGCCGGATTTTTTACCGGATCATGTGGGATCATCATTATGTCGTATCTTCCAAAACCGCTTTCCCGGTTAGAACGAATCTCAAAATTCTCCATCTGTTCCGCCATTAATCCCAACACAAATCCATGATAAAATCTCTCCGGCTCCGTCGTCTCTGTATTATCACCTCCTACATCAAAATAACTAAATGTAGCAAGTGCCACTTTATTCATATAATAGTTCATTGCCTCAAGATCCCCCAACAGCAACGCTTTCACGAAACTTCCATAATTAGCCATTGGGTTTTCAAACCACCCACGAAACATTGTCTGAAACATACTGAGTGTCTCTAGATTCGTAATCTGCAATTGATACCATGGTTCCCGCAAAATCCCACGGTAATCCACATCTTCTACTTTAAGATATCCGCTTGCTACCAGCAGACTCCAAATAGCATTTTCATTTTGATGAATCTGTTCAAATACAATCTGCTCATCAAAATTCACAAGAATAGATTCCTTTTTAATCAAGTCCTCCATTTTTTCCTTTATCTCCACAGAAGCACCTTGAATCAATTTACTTACTAACCCATTCGAGCTGGTAGAAACCCAATAAGGATAAATTTTCTTCTCTTTAAGACAATTTGTAATCGACCAAGGATTGTAAATATCTCGGTATTTTCCAAAAGTAAATCCATCATACCAGTTTTTTACCAATTCTTTTTTATCACTCATTCCAAATTTTTCCAGTGAGTCGAAAACTTCTTCTTCGGTAAATCCAAAACAATCTGCATAAAGATCTGACGTCGTTGTTACCACTCGCAGATTATTGAGATCTGAAAATATACTTTCCTTTGACACACGCGTAATTCCCGTCATTACCGCACGTTCCAAATAGGGATTGGTTTTAAAAGAGGCATTAAATAAGCTCCTCATAAAAGCAAGAAACTGTTCCCAGTACCCATTAAGATAAGCTTCCTGCATAGGGGTATCATATTCATCTAACAAAATAATGACCTTTTTACCATAATATCTGCATAGATACATACTTATATTATTAAGGGCATCAATCGCTTCCGCATCACTCACCGACGCGTCCATCTTCTCATATGCTTCCCTTTCTTTTTCACTAAGAGTATCGCCCTGTAAAAGATACCTGTTTTCTGCATATACTTTAGAAATCTGTTGTTTAATCTGCGTCTTTGCATCTTCCAGATTATCTGCTTTAACAGCCGCAAAACTTAATGCCAAAACAGGATAGGTTCCCTGCAGTTTTCTATATTTTTCCTCTTTCCAAATGGAAAGTCCTTCAAATAAATTTCCCTGTGCTTTGTATTTCATAGAAAAAAAGCACTCCAGCATACTCATATTTAATGTTTTTCCAAAACGCCTCGGACGTGTAATAAGTGTAATATCATCTCCATTTTCCCACCATTCTTTAATAAACTTTGTTTTATCCACAAAAAAATAATCATTTTCCCGCAAAGATGCAAAATCCTGTTTTCCTATACTTATGACCTTTCCCATCATTTCACCAGCTTTCCCTTTTCTTCATCTGTCTTAAGTGTATCACAATGCACTACTGCCCGCAACTACAAGTTTAACAGCCGCGGTCTTTTTCCCTTTCTTCCCACATATACTGTTAGAAAAGACCTGTGAGGTTTCCTATGGCAAAACAGAACTTTTACACCTATCCTTCCATGGAAAAACAGTTGAAGCAATGGACCGTTCAATATTCTGCGGACTATTTTCGTCTGGACTCCATTGGCCGCACTCCCGCCAAACGCCATCTGTACGCCTGTCATCTAGGGGCGGCGGATGCTCCAAAACAACTCGTACTCACCGCTTCCATCCACGGACGCGAATACATAAACACAACACTTCTTCTGGATATGCTCGCCTATTATCTGCCGCGCTACAACCACCGCGAGCTGCCTGACACTCCCTGCTACCGGGAACTTTGGCGCGATGTGTGCATCATTTTTCTTCCGATGACAAATCCGGACGGCGTTTCGATCAGCCAGAATACTCCTGCCAAAAAATGGAAGGAAAACAGTGCCGCTGTGGATCTGAACCGCAATTTCCCCTGTGGTTTCGGCCTCTCCAAAGATATCAATAAACATAATCCGGGAAAATCCGCCGGCGACCAGCCGGAGACCAAGCATCTGATGACTTTTGTATCACAGCTGTCAACTCCTCTCGGCGTGATCCATTACCACTCGCAGGGCAGCTTGATCTATTATGATTATGATGTGACCGGAAGTCTCCGAAACCATATCGTGAAAATGGCATCCATCGCGCATGCCACGACCGGATATCCATTGATCGAAGCTCACGGAAAAAATGCCGGAAGCACCCTTCCCGGCGGCGGGTTCGGCGACTGGTGCGTATACGAAAAAAAGATACCTTCGATCACCATCGAAACCGGACGCTTTTTCACGCCGGTTCCGCATTGGCAGTACAAAGGTATCTATGATAAAAATTTACTTTTGCTTCACAATCTTCTCGCTGGTATTTTGTAAATCATTGTCAATTTCAAGATAAATATCATACTGGTCGGGAGGAAGGACATCCATCCACATCGCAATATAATACACGGCATTTTCAAATGTTTTCATGGTCTGATAGGTATCCTTGAAATCCACATACCAGACTTTTTCCTTTCCGCGGAAAATGACAGTCTGAATCGTGTGGTCGACCTCGCGAACATAAAATACATCCTCGCGCCTGCGATAACGGATCATCGGATCCGTAACATTTTTTGCCGCTTCAAAATCCCACGCAGCCAACCGCTCATTTTCAGCGAGAATCGGCCGTTTGAGTTCTCCGAGAAGATAATCTGCATTCTGCACGAGAGCTTTCGACAGCGATGTCATATCCGGACAAAATTCGTGAGCGCGGAAAAATCCCGGTTTCACATAATACTCACTCAAAATTTCCTCGGTGTCAAAATCCACCTCGCGAATGAGTCCCAGATTTCCATCGATTTCCGGCACAAGGAATCCGGCCATAATGTACAGCCTTCGATCCTCTTCGACAAAAATCGCGTTCGAACGGATCTTTGACTTTGGACAGGCAATACGCTTGTACAATTTTACTGTCTTCTCCCGTTCATTGACTTCATAAAAACTGATGTAACTCTGTTCATCTTTATCAAAAAATTTCACCTTGCGGCGTTTGTGCCAATGATTGTCAAACACCATAATATAACGGATATCCGGATTTTCATTTTGTGTCAGCTGCACTTCAAATACGGCATGCTGCTGATAAAACCACGGTACCTCGCCCACGGGCGTCAAAAGTTTTTCGGCCATCGGCGTACCTTCCCAGAATCTCGGATCCGCCATCAGCCATTTTATCTCACCGGTACTCCAGTCAAATTTCGCGACAGAATGAATATTTCGCATGGACACTAACATGGAATCCTGCTCCGTATCGTACGATGCCGAATTGATATGTGCCCAGTCCATCATATCCTGATAAGTGTCATCAAACACATCGCCCACTTTTAATTTATGTGCAATCGCCCCGGTCGCACGGTCAATTTCCAGCACAAGATCTTCGGAATGTCCCTCGAGGCTGTTTCCCGCCATCAAAATATTGCCCTCCGGTGTTTTTTCCTCCACCGTATGATGTGCACCATTTTTCACAAAATACGTGCGTCCCACTCGCCCCAGATAATCCATATCATACATTTGGATCGAATGCGGATTGGTAAAGGAAGGCGCAGAAATATCCTGTTCCATAAAAAGAAAACGTCCTTTGGAAAGCGGAAAAATTCCATATCCTTTCGGTTTTCTGCGGAGATAATAACGGATTTTTCCCTCGCGGTCAAAAACGCATGGACGGATGTCGATGCCGCCCGCCACCAAAATATTCTGAAAGGCCGATTTTTTATTGATCTTCTCAGCCTTTACCACATCTTTCAAATCTTCCGGCAGTTCCCCGGTCTGCAGCATAAATGTACGCGTATCGCACACTTCTTCCTGCTCGTCAAGCAGTTCAATCTGCACTTTTGTCCCTCTTCCGGCATACAATCCAAGAATCGGTATGCGATGACGTTTTCCTTCCGGAAATTCATATACAAAATTTGTCTCTTCCACATCACCAAAAACCGTTGTGCGCACGCGGTAATCCGTAATCGTCGAAAACATCACAAGAGCTGTCAGCGGAGCCTCATCAAAAGGGTCGATCACTGCCAGCATATTTTTAAATGTGTATTTGTCGCTTCTTAACTGCAATTCCAAAAACCAGTCTTTGGCCTGCGATGTCAGAGAGTACATTTTCTCTTCTCTGACATTTCCCTTATAAGCATTCTTGGGAAGTCTGCTAAATGTTTCTTCGTACTCTGCTGCTCCATGTGTCACCCATTCCTTGGGACGCAGCGTAACGGTTCCGCCCTCGCCGTGAAGCACGTTCTTTTTGTTCGCATTTTTTTGAATCTGCCAATCTTCCCTGCGTGCCTTCACTTCTTCTTTTAATCTGTCGGATATCCTCATTTTCTCACCTACATCATAATGTAATCAAAAATCTGTTCAGCGCATTCCTTTGCGGTATATTTTTTCGTATCTGCGATCAATTCCGGCACCAATGGTTCCTCGTAACCGGAATCCTTTCCCGTAAAATTCTTAATCTGCTTTTTATACAGTCCCTTCGGATCGCGCTCCATGCAAGTCTGCAGATCCGTATTTACATACACTTCGACAAAATTTCCTTCGCCGGCGCGCTCTCTTGCGACGCGGCGCATCTCACGAAATGGAGAAATAAACGAAACGAGTGTAATGATTCCGGCATCACGGAACAACGCAGCGATTTCTCCAATCCTGCGGATATTTTCGTTTCGGTCCTCATCGGAAAAACCAAGATCCGAATTAATACCACATCGAATATTATCCCCATCCAAAAGATATACGGCTTTTCCTGCTTCATTCAGCATTTTTTCCAATTCCACAGCGATCGTCGATTTCCCGGAACCGGACAAACCGGTAAACCAGACTACTTTCCCCTGCTGCCCCAATACCCGGCAGCGGTCCTCATATGACACTTTATTTTTCTGCCAGATAACATTTTCGTTTTTCTTCATATCTTCTTCTAAGTCCTTTAATTTAAGTTATTTCGCAAGCACGAATCGCCCTTTAAGGTAACGCCCCCTCACCTTCGTTCGGCGACCCTATGATACGAATTGCTCCGCTGCTATCGCAGCTCCCACAATTCTACAAACATTCGGATTCCGCACGTTGTGCTGCATCCTCATGTTTGGCGGGTCTCAATATCAAGGTCGATTCCGTGCAAGCACGAATCGCCCCTTGACATTTCGACCCTATATCATATTATATTACAATTTTGTTACAATTTTGTCAATTTCTTTCTTCTTTTACTTCTCCGGTTTTCATATCATGCGACAGGGGATAAATCACACCATCGCTCATGACAACTCGTCCCAAATACTGCAAGTCGGTATAACTGTAATAAACAACCACGTCACTTACCGGGTACTCCTTCTTGTCGTACTTCTGCGCATACCGGTGAATCTGATGTCTCGCAACAAACGGGTACAATGGGTTGCGGAACAAAACAATTCCGGCGGCAAGTGCCAACAATACCCCAAGTCCGCAGAATAAAATGCGCAGACTGATATGGCGGTCTTTGCGAAATGCCATGCGAACAAGCAATCCTGCCACGATTCCGATCAACAAAAACAAAAGTACCGCCGGCAATATTTTCAAAATAATTGTTATTTTGGAAGTGTCCACATAACCAAGGCCATCCTGCGGATCTTCGATAAACTGAAATACCACTGCCATCAATGTCGTCGTTCCGAGCAGCAAAAAGCTCCACTTTTTCAGAGCAACTGCTGCCAAAAGTCCGATAATTGGCAAAATGACTACAATCTGCGGAAGATCATAATACATAAAAAACTGCATATATTCCCACAATGCCGCAATGGAAAAAATCACCAGATACAGCACATTCATAATTTTCTTAAACCGTTCTTTCACTCTTCTAAATTCCTTTCTTTTGTTCTCTGCAAATCCTATTATACACTATCTGACAGTATTTGTGCAAGCGGAAAAGCTGTATTGACAATCCCACCCTGGCACTTTATACTTAATTATAACTATATTTATGGAGGAGGTCACTAACATGACAAAAAGAAAACCATTAAAATTGGCGAGCTTAGCCACACTAATGATTCTACTCTTTATCGGATGTCTCTATCAAAAAAGCACTGCACTTGCCATCAACCCATATCTTCCCGAATGGGAACATATTCCGGATGGTGAACCCTATGTATTTGAAGATCCGGAGCATCCCGGAAAAGAACGAATCTATATCTATGGCTCTCATGACACATCAAAGACATCTTACTGTGGCCCGGATTTAACCGTATGGTCGGCGCCAGTAGAAGATCTTACTGATTGGCGATGCGACGGCGTTATTTTCGAGTACAGTTCCGGAACAAAAAAAGATACCATGTATGCTCCTGACGTTGCCGTCGTAAATGAAAGCGATGGTTCTAAAACATACTACTTGTATCCCAATGACCAGACCACCAAGCGCAACAGTATGGTCTGCAAAAGCAAGAGTCCGATCGGACCATTTGAACCTATCAATCTAAATTCCGATACAGATCCGTCTTCCACAGGAGTCATGGGATTTGACCCAGCTGTCTTTGTCGACGACGATGGTCGTGTTTACGGATATTGGGGATTTAATAAAGCTAGCATGGCTGAACTCGATCCTGCAACGATGGCTACCGTAAAACCTGGTACTTCTATTATAGACGATGCCTTTTTAGATTACGAAGACGACGATCAAATTCGTTTTTTCGAAGCTTCTTCTATGCGAAAAATCAACGATAAGTACATTTTTATTTATAGCCGTAAAACACGAGATGGCGAATTTGGTCTTGGAAAGAGTACCGCAACACTTGCATACCTGTATTCTGATAATCCACTCGGCCCTTGGACATATGGCGGAACGATTATCGATGCACGAGGAAAAAATACTGATAGCGAAGGGAACACATTTGCTGCTCTTGCCGCCACCAATACACATGGAAGTCTTGCACAAGTAAATGGCCAGTGGTACATCTTCTATCATCGTTCGATCAACAACGATGGGGGGTACAGCCGACAGGGCATGGCAGAACCCGTCGACATAACATTTACCGAAGATGGAAAAGTTAAAATTTCAGAGGCAGAAGTTACTTCAGAAGGAATGGAGATGAATGGTCTTGATCCTTTTAAACTGTATTCAGCCGGTATCAGTTGTTATACTACCGGTGGTTCTTATATTCAAGCAACTTGGGACAAAAATGATATTGGCGGTGCCGTTAGCAACAACAAGAATGGCGCTATCGTTGGATATAAATATTTTAATTTTACCAATTTTTGTGAAGGAAAAAAAGACTGCCTCAATCTACGCATAAATTATACCGGCACAGGAAATGACGGAATCATTAAAGTTCGTCTCGACAGTCCCTATACAGACGGAAAAGATTTGGGAACGATTTCTGTCGAAAAATCAGACTCCCAAATAGCACCTGTAACCAAAATGCTTTCTATTGATCCTGAAAAAATAGAGACTGGAAAGCATGCCTTATATTTTCTCTTTGAAACAAGTTCAGAAAGCAGTTTATGCAGTTTAAATAGTTTCCAATTTAGTACGGAGCCAATTCCACCGACAGTGACAGTGTCTCCTTCTGCTTCCCCAGAACCGACCGTTGCCCCGACTGCCACTCCGACACCATCCACACCTACGCCGATTTTGGAAACTCCACAACCTGCACCGGCTGTTTACAATCTTGATAAAGTAAAACTGAAAGCCATCAAGATAAAAAAAGGAAAAGCTGTTATAAAGTGGAAAAGCATAAAGAATGCATCCCGTTATGAAATTCAATACAGTTCTTCCCGAAAATTTAAAAAACTTCAGAAAAAAACAACAAAGAAAACTTCTATCGTTGTTAAAAAATTAAAGAAAAAGAAATTATATTACATTCGCGTGCGTGCATATAGTACCATCAATGGGAAAAAGGTATATGGTACCTTTAGCAGCATACGAAAAATCAAAACCCGATAAGCAGCATTGACATGGCAATTCCGGCAAGCGTCGCAAACAAAGCACCGGCAAGTGTATATCTTGTCTTTGTCACTTTTGCTGTCATAAAATACACACTCATTGTGTAAAAAATGGTCTCCGAGCAGCTCATAAGCACCGAAGCCAGCACCCCGAGGCGGCTGTCAGGCCCAAACTGTTTGTAAACATCCAGGAGAAGGCTTGTCGCCGCCGAAGAAGAAAACATTTTCACGGTCACAAGCGGCACAAGTTCCGAAGGAAAATGAAGCCGCTCTGTCACCGGTGCGATTACCGATGCTACATACCCCAGTGTACCGGATTCCCTTAAAATACCAATCGCAATCATAAGACCGATGAGTGTCGGAAGAATCTTATAAACCGTCTTAAATCCATCCACGGCTCCTTCGATAAACGCATCAAATATATCGACTTTCTGCAGCAGGCCATAGCCGGTCACCAAGATCAAAACAAGCGGAATCATGCTGTCGGAAAGATAATACAAAAATCTCATACCTTTCCTCCTTCCCGGCGTTTGGTACATTTTCGCGCAATCACGGAAAATAATACGCCGGCCGCCGTCGAAAACAGCGTCGCCACCAGTCCCATGCCAAGAATGGACGTCGGTGACACCGATCCATACTGGCTGCGGTATGCAATGATATTGACCGGGATCAGCTGCAGCGACGAAATATTAATGATAAGAAATGTACACATATCCGTACTTGCGACATTTCCCGTCTCTCCATTTTCTTTCTGCCACTCCCGAAGTGCCGCCATTGCTTTCAGACCATACGGCGTCGCCGCCCAGCCAAGTCCCAGCACATTGGCGATGATATTGGCGGCAATGTACTCATTTGCCTCGTGTTCCCGCGGAATATCCGGAAATAAAAAACGCAAAACCGGTCTGAGTGCCCTCGTCATGGCATCGATCAAACCGGCTTTTTTCGCCACATTCATAATTCCTGTCCACATCGACATAACCCCAAGCATCGTGATACAGAGCATCACCGCCTCTTTCGACGAATCGATGGCTGCCGTGCCGACATTTCCAATTTTCCCCTGAAAGGCAGCGACAGCGATCCCAATCACAATCATTGCTCCCCACAATTTATTAAGCATATAATTTCCCTCTGCTGCGCATTTTTACATTATACGCCGAGTGCAGGGAAAATATGCGGGTCAGGTCTGCCGGTACAAATCCTCCAGCGTGAGGAGGATTACATTATTGTCTTCGAGGGAATCAAACCATTCTGTAAATCCTGACATGGAAAACAACACATATTTCTCAATATGATATTTTAATTTAAGCTGATTTCCCCGGCGTAGGAGTGTTTCATATACTTTCTTATCGATCTTCTCATTTTTAAATTTGCACTCCCCTAAAATCACTTTCTTTTCCGGTTCAGACACTCCTACCACATCAATATCCGCCGACTGTGAACAACGCTTTCCCTCCGCATTTGTAATTGTCTCCGTTCCCCACCAGATACCAGTATTCGTGATAAAACATCCAAATTTTCCCAGGGTGCCTTCTTTTAATGTATAATATCTGCACATTTCTTCAAAAACTGTTCCCATAAAGGAATGAATCTCCGGCTTCACGACTTTATTATAATACCGTTCCCCCTGCCCAATTTCGATTACACTCGTCGCTTTTGGAATAAATTCATACCAAAATTTGAACATAAAATCCTTCAAAACATACTGCGTTTTTTTCTTATTTTTTTCTTCTGTAATACATTTTCTCTTTTGTACCAAGCCAACATTTATCAATTTCTCTAACGAATACAAAATAGCAGGTGCTGTTTCGCCCAGTTTTGTCGCTATTTCATTTACTGTATTTTTTCCATATGCTATCTGTTCAATAATATTATTCACCAATGAAATATCCGAAAATTCCTGCGTCAACAAATTTCTTGTCTCATCGTATAAATATCCATCCGTTTTAAAAAATAATCTGATAATATTTTCATCGAGGCTTTTTTGAGAATCCATCATCGAAAGATATTTTGCCACTCCGCCCGTAATTCCATAACAGATGGCCTTATCCCGGGCACAATATTCCGGAACAAATTTAGCAGCATCCAGATAATCAAACGGTTCTAACTTAATCTGCGAATCTCTTCTGCCAAACAGCGGACTCTTTTCACTTAATACTTTCTTTTCCATAAAACTCAGGGCAGAACCACATAAGATTATTTTTACATTTTTATCCTTCCAGGAAGTGTCCATATATTTTTGTAAAACCGATAAAAGCGCCTCATCTTTCTCCGCCCAATAGGGCAATTCGTCAATTACCAGTAATACTTTTTCCTGCGCCACATTTTTTCCAATAAAATCAAAAACCGCATCCAACGAAGGAAATAACATCTCTGGGCCATCAGGAAAGAAAAATGACATGACCTGTCTGGAAAAAAGTTCAAGATTTCGTTCTTTTCCTACTTTTGTTGCCGTATAAAAAATAACTTTTTTCTGTTTTATAAATTCGGTGATCAATGTGGATTTGCCAATACGCCGGCGGCCATAAATAACCGTCATACCACATCCATCTTTATCGTAAAATTCCTGCAGAGATTGCAACTCTCTTTCTCTTCCAATAAACATGTCTGATTTCCCCCTTTTATTAAAATCAGTTTTATTAAAAATAATTTTAATAAAATCGTTTTTAATAAAATAGCACATTTTTTCAACTTTAGCAACTATTTTTTACCTCACCCACAGCAAAACCATATATACCGCTGCACTTGCCACCAGCGAAATGTACCACGCAAAGCCGGGCATGTTTGATCGTCTTTTTATCCATTGTGCTTCCTTCCCGTCTCTTAGGTTTGCTTCATTATATCATAACTTTTCTCATTTTTCCATAGAATTTCGGCTTTTCATTTGCATTTTTCTTCCAAATATGGTATCCTTTATATAACTAAAGCAATATACTATTAAAAGAAATATCATAACTATTCAGGATCCAATGTATGGAAATCAATGAATCGCCGTGCTTGCACGTAAGAGACTTTGATTTTCCATACATTGAGATCCTAATAGGGCTCCCCCTTCACATATGAGCATTTTTAGCCTTGTCAAAGGCGAGAAAAGAACACGAAGTGTTCGAAATGCGAATGTGGGAGAGGGGCGTCCTGAATAGTTACGAAATATCATAAAAATAAGGAGGGGCAAGTATGAAGTTAAAACGTTTTTTATCATTATGTGCTGTCTGTATTTTCGCGACAGTATTGCTTGCAGGATGTTCCTCAGATAATACACAAGACACTCAGACACCAACAGATACAACATCCTCAAATAACTCACAGACAGATACTTCTTCGGATTCACAAGATACTTCTTCGGACAAAACCGAGAAGGACACCCCTTCGGTTTCCATTCCGTGGAATGAAGTGTCTGATGATTATGAAGATACTGCAGTCGAGGCAAAAAATGAGATAACTGGCGCAGATTCCATTTCCGCGAGTACATTGAAATCTCTTGCCGACACCATCCGTAAGGACTACAAAGCCATCAAAGACGGAGTTACCAAATCAAATAAAGAGTCCGCAAAGGAAATGTTTGTCACCGGTGCGAAGATTGAGGCTCTTGCCGAACGTTCCAGCGATGTTTCGGATGAAGAATTTATTCGCCTTGGCACCAGCGCAAAGGTTTATGTCAAAGCACTTCACGGTGGTGGATCCACTTCCCTTTCCGATGCCTATTACGATTTAGACACCGGGCTTACCGTAACGAAAAACCTTGGAAATGATAAGTGGAATGCCTTAGCAAAAAAATTGAATTAACAATGTAACTATTCAGGATCAATGTATGGAAATCAATGAATCGTCGTGCTTGCACGTAAGAGAATTTGATTTCCATACATTTAGATCCTAATAGGGCTCCCCTCCACATATGAGCATTTTTAGCCTTGTCAAAGGCGAGAAAAGAACACGAAGTGTTCGAAATGCGAATGTGGGGAAGAGGAGGCCTGAATAGTTACTTAACAATTCAAAAGGGATGTTCTCACATGAGGGCATCCCTTTCTTTTACTCTTTTCGCTCTATGATTTCTGCATACAGATCCAATCCGTAACTTGTCTCCGTCGGCTCATGATCGATCATTTTAAAAGTACGTGTTCCGTCTTCTTTTCGCTCTGCACTTAAAAATCGTGCTCCCTGCAGATTTTTCGCATACATCTGACTTGCAAATGCAAAAAGGTGCGTCACCATAAACACACTCACGCCACTGTCATACATCGCCTGAATAATATGCTCCGCGATCTGGCTCCCCTCTTTTTCCGTCGTACTGGAAAACGACTCATTGAAAAGGATGAGGCTTCGATCCGTCACCATATCCACGATGCGGTTCACGCGTTTCATTTCCTCATCCAGCCGTCCGCTGTTCATGCTGCTGTCCTCACGTCTGGTAAAATGTGTCAATATGTTATCATACAGCGGGCTCTCAAAATACACCGCCGGAACAAACATACCCGCCTGCATCATTACCTGCGCAATGCCGACACTCCGCAAAAATGTCGATTTTCCGCCCTGGTTCGCCCCACTGATCACATGGAGATGGCAGGAATCGGTAAGGGAATTGTCCACCGGATTTTTCAGCGTTTCAAGCGCAAGTCCCAGTTCATACAGATGCCGGTACTCGATGTGCCCCTTTTCATGGCTCACACGCGGATAACATGTTTTCATTTTTAAATTATGCAGGCTCCGCCCCAAATTGGCACAGCCAACATAAAATCCGACCTGAATCTGCAGCTGGCTGAAAAATTCCTGGAATTGGTACAAAAACTCGCGATAAATTTCCTGTGTATACAATAGTCCGTTTTCTTCCATTCGGATGGCATCCTGCTTCAACGCTTCCTGATTAAGCAAAATGGCCTCCGGAGATGCAAGATGCAGAAGAAGCCACCGCAATGTCCTGCGGAATTTTCCCATTTTTCGGTAATCGACCGGGTCAAGCCGGCTCACCATCGCATCGCCGCATTTAAGACCGCCAGCCACTCCGGCCGTCAGAATCAGTCTGCCGCCCTGCATCAGCACAGCCATATCGTCGATATGTCGTTCCAGATCTTTCGCAAAATCATCGGTAAAATGTTCTCTGAATTTTGTCGTAAACAGATACATAGCATCTGCTTTTTCTGCCTGTTCACTCCGCAAATGCTCTTTTAAGTACCGCAGATATTTTAAAAGAATCCGAAGCAGATCCAGCGACTCTGTTATCTGCACCACCTTATTGCTTGTCTTTTTCGATGTGTATTTGTGAATTTCCTGCATCGCCTCTTTCGCGATACGGTACATTTCCTCGTAAAATTCCGGATGCGACACGGCATCAGACACCATCTGCTGGCGGAAATGAAGCGTCTTTTCATCCGTCACCGGGCATAAAAGCACACGCTGACAATTGGTAAATATTTCCTCATCCTCTTTTGCCATCGCCCGAAGGATCACCGAAAGATTCAAATCCTTGCTCATATCCTGCGGCATGCCATACCGTTTTGCCGCCCCCTGCTGTTTGTCCGGATACAAAAGTGCTACCTCAAACATGATGAATCCTCCTTTTAATTTCCTCATAAGTCAGCCCGTATTTTTCCACAATTGGCTCGACATATCCTTTGCCTTCGGCCTTTTTCCGGCGGATCTTGAACGTCCGCACTTTGACATTTCCCTCGATCAGCGATGCCACCTGGCTGACGATCTGTTCATTTTCCTGCGCAAGTTCCTCAATGTGCGTGACATAAATTCCGTAGCAGTCGCGGTCAAGAAAATGATCGATCACGCGACGTCCCATATGATAGGCATCGTACGTCGCCGCCGACGTAAAAAGTTCATTGATGATAACAAATACGTTGTGCTTTTCCGCATGCATCATCCCGGACAGGCGCACCAATTCTTCTTTCAGTTTTCCGCGGCCGCTCTGCATGCTCTCTTCCACGGAAAAATGTGTCAATAAGCCGTCAAAAAGTGGAAGCACCGCCCGCTTTGCCGGCACCGGAAAGCCCATCAGCGAAAAATACACAAGCTGCCCTGCCGCTCTCGCAAATGTCGTCTTTCCTCCCTGGTTTGGCCCCGTTATAACGAAAAACCGTTCTTTTCCACGATAATAATAATCGTTCGCTACCGTCTCTTTTCCCTCTTTTTGATTTTTCAACGCCAGCGCAAGATCGTATCCACCGGTCACTTCAAATGCCGCATCCGAAAACTCCGGCATGCAAAAATCATAATGGAAATATTCCATATGATGCTGAAATTTTAATATCGAAAGATACACGCAGATTTCCTTATGAAACTGCATAATCCCCGGCTGGTAAATGCGCGCCTCTTGTTTTCCAAATTCTTCCAGCCTTTTAAACTGCTGTGAAAATTTTTTCTGCAAATATTTGAAAATGCGCTGTTCCAGCGGTGTTCCCGCTTTTCCTCCCGGCAGAAGGTTTCCCATTTTTCCGGGATGCTTTATCATCTGCGGATATTTTTCGCACAATTCCTTCACATAATCGTCTTCCACCACCGACGGCAGGATCGCGACATGGTCTCCCTCGATCCGCAGACTGTAACGAATTTTCTCAAGTTCCTCACTCGTCGAAAGTGCCGCATCGTGATACGCCCTCACTTCCGGCTTGCCGCTCTCTTCCTTACACATTTCCAAAAACTGCTGCCAGCCGCGTGCCCTGCACTCGCGCTCTTCCAAAAAAGCAATCAGTTCATCCACCGCCGTAAAATACATTACAGCGACTTCCAGTTTCCAATGCGCCTTGCTGAGTTCATCTGTGATCTGCTCGCCTGTCTCGGAATTTATGTACGCTTCGTTTTCCTGCGCCTGCCGGATTCGATTGACAAATTCTGTAAGTTTTATTTCCATTTCTTCATCGATTTCCTGCAGCACTTCCTGGCGGAATCGGATCTGCTCCCTTCCGTCAGGCATCTGCCGGAAATACTCCCGAAGATCATAAATGCCGAGCTGTCCATTGATTTCCTCGATCCACTGTGTGAGATTGAGATCATCATAAAACTCCGGCCGTTCTTCTTCCGATTCCCGGATTTTTCCTAAAATACTAAATGACATAATCACCCTCGCTTTCTTTTCACAATTTTGCTGCTTTTATTATACCGTATTTTTACATTTTTGTATAGCGGCAACATTGCGATTCAAATCTGAACGATTTCATACTTTACTTTTTCTTTACCAATTGTTTATGTGTTTAGGATTGAAAAAATTTCCCGGAACGTATATAATATCCTTGAGGTATTGTATTTATTAACATCTTATTGGAGAGATTTTATGGCACGAAAAAGGATTGGCGTCTTATTGGCGCAAGCAGATGAAACAACTCAAAATCATTTTATGCAGGGTTTTTTGCAGGAAGCATTTGCCTCTAACTATGATGTCTTGATTTTTTCAATGTATGTAAAATATCAGCAGACAAATCTTCGTGAACTAGGGGAGTCAAATATCTACGAATTGATCAATTACGACATGCTTGATGCTATCGTTATTCTTCTGGATACGCTACAGACAACCGGCCTTTCGGATTCCATTCAGAAGAAAATTCACGACAAATTTGATGGTCCGGTTCTGGTCATTGATCAGAAAAGTCCGTATTTTCCATCCGTTATGAATGATCACTGCACTCCGATCCGCCGTCTGATCGACCACTTGATCGAGGTGCATCATTATAAAGATATCGTTTTCTTAAATGGACGTGAAGCTCATATTCATTCGATTGAGCGTCTGCGTGGCTATAAGGAGAGCATGGAAGCACATGGTCTTCCGGTTCTTGACGAAAACATTTACTGCGGAGATTATTGGTATACAAGCGGTAATCAAATGGTGGAACAGATGCTTTTGGAACGCCAAAAACTTCCGGAAGCAATTGCCTGTGCCAATGACTGTATGGCGATAGGCGTTTGTTCCGCGCTTACTGAGCATGGCATCAAGGTTCCTGATGATATCGCTGTGATTGGGTATGACTCGATTCAGGAGGGCCGTTACAGCCCGGTTCCATTGACTTCTGCGGAAATCCCGGCGAAGTCTTGCGGCAAATACAGCCTCCGGTGGATTGATGCTTCTCTCAACGGCAAACCAATTCCGGAATATGTACCGGAGACAGACCTTTGGATTGGTGGAAGCTGCGGCTGTTCGACGGATAATCTCACCCTGTTGTCGCCACTTCGCGACCAATGGGAAACAAATCTTTCTTCTAACAGTTATTATTCCTGTTTTAACCATTTGATGGAGGATTTGCTATCCCAGCATTCTTACCAGGACTTTTTTAACATTGTTTTTCAATATACCTATCAGCTGGGGAATTATGACAATTTTCACATTTGTCTGAACGAAAACTGGAATCATGCATCAAAGATGATCGGTGATGAAGCTATCCGTCTCGGCTATTCCGACCGCATGTATCCGGTTGTTCATTGTAATAAAAACTATAGCACAGAAAATCATATTGATTTTTCGAATTCATTTGATACAAAACTGATTTTACCGGAACTTCATGAAGACCATGAAAAACCTTCGGCTTACATTTTTACACCGCTTCATTTTGACGACCAATGTTTTGGTTACGCAGTCATCAGCTACGGCGACGAACCCCGCGTATACGATGAAAGCTACATTTTATGGCTTCACAATGTAATGCAGGGAATGGAATCCTTCTACCGGCAGGACATTTTGCGCCAGTTATTAAAAGAAATGGAGTCCGCACAGATCCGTGATTCATTGACCGGTCTTTACAATTACCGCGGTCTGATCACACAGACGAAGCAGCTGATTGCCGAATCCGTGCATGCACACGATACACTTTCGATTACTTCCATTGACCTGAGTGGTCTGAAAGATATCAATGCCGGCTACGGCCGCACAGAGGGCGATTTTGCGATTACCGCCTTGTCTCACCTCATTCAGGAATGTACCTTTTCCGACGAAATTTGTGCCCGGACGGGAAACGATGATTTTATTGTCTGCTCCATTATTTCTGACAAAAATGTACATCGAGCAGATGAATTTATAAGCACTTTATTAAACAAAATAAATATATTTAACCAACAAAACAGCCATTCTTTCCAGATTCATATCTGCTATAACTGTAAATCTGAGTCGATTGGACAGATCCATTCGCTCGAGTCGCTGATCAATGATACGATCAGTGAAAAAAACGGAAAAAAATTACAAGAGTTGCGACAGCGTGATCCTTCTACTCATTTATCTGAGAAAGACAAGGAACAGGATTTGGTAGTTATGAATCTGCTTGACGATAATAAATTTATATATTATTTTCAGCCAATTGTCGACGCACGAACCGGTAAAATTTTCTCTTATGAAGCTTTGATGCGTGCCGATACAGAACAAAAAATTTCTCCACTGGATATTTTGACTAGTGCCAAACGCCTTGGCCGACTCTATGACGTGGAAAAAGCAACACTATTTAATGTACTTCATTATATGAAAGAAAACCCGCAGAAATTTATCGGAAAGAAGACATTTATTAACAGCATTCCGGGGGCTCAACTTGTGGATTCCGACAAAGACCGCCTCCACGAACAATTAAATCAACACCGCGGACAAGTTGTTGTGGAACTTACAGAGCAGGAAGAATTGGACAATAAGTGTCTGTCCGACATCAAGCAATCCTATGCCAAACTTAAGGTTGAGACGGCAATTGACGACTATGGTTCAGGGTACTCTAATGTAAATAACCTGCTTCGTTATATTCCAAAATATGTAAAAATTGATCGCATGCTTATGGAAGAAATTCAGAACAATCCACAAAAGCAGCATTTTGTAAAAGATATTATTGATTTTGCACATGATAACAATATTCTGACGCTCGCAGAAGGAATTGAAACTTCAGAAGAGTTGAAGGAAGTAATCCGCCTCGGCGTGGATCTCATCCAAGGGTATTATACCGCTCGTCCAAATCCGGAACCTTTGGAACAGATCGACCCTCACATCCAGATCGAGATTTTGGAATACAACAAAAACCGATCGTCTTCCATGGTCCGCAAAGATTACATCGTCGACAAACCACAATCCATCTCGCTGGTTCAGATGGCACTTGGCAAATATACCGACATTCACATTGCCCAGCAGGCAGGTAAGGATCTCCCAATTAAATTGATCGGTGCTACCGGTTTCCAATCCAACCTCCGTATCTGGTTCGAGGATGGCTTCCACGGCACTCTGATCCTCAATACCACACATTTTTCCACCGAAAAATGTGTGCCTTGGCTGGAACTTGGCGAATCCGTAGATCTTACCATTCAACTCAAAGGAAATACCAACCTGAAGATGGCCGGTATCCGTGTTCCAAAGAGTTCAACCCTGCAATTTGTGGGAGAAAATTAGATTTTAAGAAGTTGACACAAAGTGCATAACTGTTTGAAGAGGTTTCACAGAATAGAAAAAGCCCCGGCTGCATTTCTGCAGCCGGAGCTTTTTCATTTTATGAAACCTCAAGTTTTATGCACTTTGTGTCGGTTTTAACTTCTTCGAAAGAAAAATCAAGCATTCTCCTTCAAAGAAATTTGTTCCTGCAAGGGAAGATGTCCGTGACTACTCTTCCACCGGATCAAATTCCTCATCGAAATCATCTTCGGCGATGTCAAGAGCGTCATCGTCCTCATCTTCATCCATCATAAGAAGTTCATCATCTTCCACAATGTCTGTTTCCTTATCGTCCTTTGTGGATTTCTTGCCTTTGCCCTTCTTACCTTTTCCCTCTTCTTTTTCCTCCGGCTCCTCTACGGGTTCCGGTGGCTCAAGGCTGGCAACCAGATCACTGTGAAGACTGATATTGCGGTATCGCTTCATACCTGTTCCGGCTGGAATCAGTTTACCAAGGATAACATTTTCCTTCAAACCGATCAATGGATCGATCTTTCCTTTGATTGCAGCATCGGTAAGAACCTTTGTAGTCTCCTGGAAGGAAGCTGCAGAGAGGAAGGAATTTGTTGCAAGAGAAGCTTTTGTGATACCAAGGATGATCTGTTTACCTTCCGGTACCTCTTTACCCTCTGCTGCAAGTTCTTCCACTTTATCTTCATATTCGAGTGTGTCAACCATTGTTCCCGGAAGGAAGTCAGAATCACCATTGTTCTCGATGCGGACTTTCTTCAGCATCTGGCGGACAATGACCTCGATATGCTTGTCATTGATTTCTACACCCTGAAGACGATATACACGCTGTACTTCACGAAGCATGTAATCCTGTACGGCACGCACGCCTTTGATCTTCATGATATCGTGTGGGTTGACACTACCTTCTGTCAACTCGTCACCGGCCTCAAGCACCTGACCATCCATAACTTTGATACGGGATCCGTATGGAATCAAGTAAGCTTTTGTCTGACCATTTTCTTCATCGGTAATGATAACTTCACGTTTCTTCTTCGTATCACGAAGAGTAACTTTTCCGCCAAATTCGGAAATGATAGCAAGACCTTTTGGCTTTCTTGCCTCAAAAAGTTCCTCGACACGAGGAAGACCCTGTGTGATATCGTCTCCGGCTACACCACCGGTATGGAATGTACGCATGGTAAGCTGTGTACCAGGTTCACCGATTGACTGCGCAGCAATGATACCAACTGCCTCACCAACCTGTACCGGTTCACCGGTTGCCATGTTCGATCCATAACATTTTGCACAGATACCGATATGAGATTTACATGTCAAAATCGTACGAATCTTAACTTTCGCAGCATCTCCGGCATCAATGATCGCTTTTGTATTTACGATGCGGGCAGCACGTTTTGGTGTGATCATATGATTTGCCTTTACGATCAATTCGCCTTCATCGTCATACATATCGTCGCAGGCATAACGGCCTGTAATACGCTCTTCCAAAGTCTCGATGACTTCTTTTCCATCCATGAATGCACTGATCCACATTCCCGGAATCTCGTCTTTTCCTTCACAACAATCCGTCTCACGGATGATAAGATCCTGTGATACGTCTACCAGACGACGAGTCAGGTATCCGGAATCGGCTGTACGAAGTGCTGTATCGGAAAGTCCTTTACGAGCACCATGCGCGGAAATGAAGTACTCCAGTACGTCAAGTCCTTCACGGAAGTTCGATTTGATCGGCAGTTCGATCGTACGACCGGATGTATCTGCCATCAATCCACGCATTCCGGCGAGCTGTTTGATCTGTTTGTCAGAACCACGGGCTCCGGAATCCGCCATCATAAAGATGTTGTTATATTTGTCAAGTCCGGTAAGAAGTGCCTCTGTGATCTCATCATCGGCCTCTTTCCAAGTCTCGATAACCGCTTTGTAACGTTCTTCCTCGGTCAAAAGACCACGACGGAAGTTTCTGGAAATATTTTCAATGGTGCTTTCTGCTTCTGCAAGAATCTCTTTCTTTGCTGCCGGCACTTCCATATCGGAAATAGATACCGTCATCGCTGCTCTTGTAGAATATTTATAACCGAGAGACTTGATTGCATCCAATGTCTCTGCTGTCTTTGTAGCACCATGATTATTGATACATTTCTCAAGGATCTGTTTCAGCTGTTTCTTTCCTACATGGAAATCAATTTCCAATTTAAGGAAATTCTCATCCTTGCTTCGATCTACGAATCCCAAGTCCTGGCTGATGATCTCATTGAAAATGAAACGTCCCAGTGTGGACTCAATGATACGGGATTCCATCTCACCGTTTTTATTGATTCCCTGACATTTTACTTTAATCTTTGCATGCAGGGTAATCTCATGATTTTCGTAAGCAATGATTGCTTCGTTCATGTTCTTGAATGCTTTTCCTTCGCCTTTTGCACCCGGACGCTCCTGTGTCAGGTAATAGATACCAAGGACCATATCCTGTGAAGGTACGGCTACCGGACCACCATCGGATGGTTTCAAAAGGTTGTTTGGTGAAAGCAGAAGGAAACGACACTCTGCCTGAGCCTCTACCGAAAGTGGAAGATGCACAGCCATCTGGTCACCATCGAAGTCCGCGTTAAACGCAGTACATACCAATGGATGAAGTTTGATCGCTTTACCTTCTACAAGTGTAGGCTCAAATGCCTGGATACCCAGACGGTGAAGTGTAGGAGCACGGTTCAACATAACCGGATGCTCTTTGATAACCTGCTCTAAAATATCCCATACAGCAGGCTCCAGCTTCTCTACCATTTTCTTCGCATTTTTAATGTTATGTGCGGTTCCGTTTGCTACGAGTTCTTTCATAACAAATGGCTTAAACAGCTCGATTGCCATTTCTTTCGGAAGACCACACTGATAAATCTTAAGTTCCGGACCTACGACGATAACGGAACGTCCTGAATAGTCAACACGTTTTCCGAGCAGGTTCTGACGGAAACGTCCCTGTTTACCTTTCAGCATATCGGAAAGGGATTTCAGAGCACGGTTACCGGGACCGGTTACCGGACGGCCACGGCGTCCATTGTCGATCAAAGCATCTACTGCTTCCTGAAGCATACGTTTTTCATTACGCACGATGATATCCGGTGCGCCGAGTTCCAAAAGTCTCTTCAAACGGTTGTTACGGTTGATGATTCGGCGATACAGATCATTCATATCCGATGTCGCAAAACGACCACCATCGAGCTGTACCATTGGACGAAGATCCGGTGGGATAACCGGGATCACTGTCAAAATCATCCAGTCCGGATTATTGCCGGACTCGCGGAATGCTTCGATTACTTCCAGTCTCTTGATGATACGCGCACGTTTCTGGCCTGTAGAAGTCTTCAACTCTGTTTTGAGTTCTTTGGACTCTTTGTCCAAATCGATTCTCTGCAGCAATTCCTGAATGGATTCAGCACCCATACCTACACGGAATGTATCACCAAAATCTTCTTTGGCTTTCTGATATTCTCTCTCAGAGAGAACCTGTTTTACCTGAATTTCTTTCGTATCGGACTCCAATACGATATAAGCAGCAAAGTACAGAACCTTCTCCAATACCTTTGGAGAGATGTCAAGGATCAGTCCCATACGGCTCGGAATTCCCTTAAAATACCAGATATGGGAAACCGGCGCTGCCAGTTCAATGTGTCCCATACGCTCTCTACGTACGCTGGATTTCGTAACCTCAACGCCGCATCGATCGCAGACAACACCTTTATAACGAACTTTTTTATATTTTCCACAATGACATTCCCAGTCTTTGCTTGGTCCAAAAATCTTTTCACAGAACAAACCGTCTTTTTCCGGTTTCAATGTTCTGTAGTTGATCGTTTCCGGCTTTTTTACCTCTCCACGGGACCACTCACGGATCTTGTCCGGAGATGCCAGTTTGATCTTAATTTTGTCATATGTTAATGTTTCCTGAATTGCATCGCTTACCTGTGGCATTCTTATCGTCCTTTCTATAACATGATGTATTTACCTGCAATTATTTATTCATCTTCGGAAATGCCAATGTTGCTGTCATCGTCAATTTCTGACAATTCAGCCTCACGGAATCCGGCATCTTCAAAGGACTCTTCTTCGAGTTCGAATCGGTCGCCTTCCATCAATCCTGACATATCTTCCACATTTACTTCATCCACAGACTCTGTCATCTGGATCTCTTCGCCGTTTTCATCGAGAACCGCTACATCCAAAGCAAGAGACTGCAGCTCTTTGAGCAATACCTTAAAGGACTCAGGTATTCCCGGTTCAGAGATATTGTCACCTTTGATGATTGCTTCGTATGTCTTCACACGACCGACCACATCATCGGATTTTACAGTAAGGATTTCCTGAAGTGTATAAGCAGCACCATAAGCCTCGAGTGCCCATACTTCCATCTCTCCGAAACGCTGTCCACCGAACTGAGCTTTACCACCCAGAGGCTGCTGTGTTACAAGAGAGTAAGGACCGGTTGAACGAGCATGAATCTTATCGTCAACCAAATGGTGGAGTTTCAGGTAGTGCATGAATCCAATCGTTACTTCTCCATCAAAGAACTCACCGGTACGTCCGTCACGAAGCTGAACTTTTCCATCTTCCTTGATCGGTACACCTTCCCATTCTTTGCGGTATTCTTCATTTTCCAGAAGGTACTGCATCACTTCCGGATCCAGAACATCTTTATATTTTGCTTCAAACTCATCCAATGGTGTATTGACATAATCATTGGCAAGTTTCAAAGTATCCATAATATCTACTTCGTTTGCGCCATCAAATACCGGTGTCGCTACATTGAAACCAAGGGCTTTTGCTGCCAGACTCAAGTGAATCTCGAGCACCTGTCCGATGTTCATACGGGAAGGCACACCCAGAGGGTTCAATACGATATCAAGAGGACGTCCATTTGGAAGGAATGGCATGTCTTCTACCGGAAGTACACGGGAAACGACACCCTTGTTACCATGACGACCAGCCATCTTATCTCCTACCTGGATCTTTCTCTTCTGTGCGATGTAAATACGCACGGTTTTATTCACTCCCGGAGAAAGTTCATCTCCGTTTTCTCTCGTAAATACTTTCGCATCTACGACAATACCAAATTCACCATGAGGAACACGCAGAGACGTATCTCTTACTTCACGTGCTTTTTCACCGAAGATTGCGCGAAGAAGTCTTTCCTCGGCGGTCAGCTCGGTTTCTCCCTTTGGTGTTACTTTTCCGACAAGAATATCGCCGGCACGAACCTCTGCACCGATACGGATGATACCCTGCTCATTCAGATCTTTGAGTGCATCATCGCCGACACCCGGCACGTCGCGGGTAATCTCTTCCGGTCCGAGTTTGGTATCTCTGGCTTCGGTTTCGTATTCTGTAATATGAACGGAAGTATATACATCTTCCTGTACCAGTCTTTCACTAAGAAGAACGGCGTCCTCGTAGTTGTAACCTTCCCAAGTCATGAATCCGATCAGAGGGTTCTTACCGAGAGCGATCTCTCCGCCGGAAGTAGAAGGTCCGTCTGCGATAACCTGTCCTTTTTCGATCACATCACCTTTTGTCACGATTGGACGCTGGTTCATACAAGTACCCTGGTTGCTTCGTACAAACTTCGCAAGTTTGTATTCATCGCGGTTTCCATCCGCCTTTTTGATGATGATACGGTTGGACTCGGAGCGTTCTACCACACCGCCTTCTTTCGCTACGACACAGTTACCTGAATCGACAGCGGCTTTCATTTCCATACCTGTACCTACAACCGGTGCTTCGGTTACCAAAAGCGGCACTGCCTGACGCTGCATGTTGGATCCCATCAGCGCACGGTTTGCATCGTCGTTTTCCAGGAATGGGATCATGGCTGTCGCTACCGAGAATACCATCTTCGGCGATACATCCATGAAATCGATTTTATTTCTTTCAAATTCGGAAGTTTCTTCACGGAAACGACCGGAAATGTTCTTACGTACAAAATGTCCGTCTTCATCCAATGCTTCATTCGCCTGAGCCACGTGATAACGGTCTTCTTCGTCTGCTGTCATGTAAACGACTTCGTCCGTTACGATCGGATTATCCGGATCTGTCTTGTCAACTCGGCGGTATGGAGCCTCTACAAATCCATACTCATTGATACGAGCATACGATGCCAGTGAGTTGATCAGACCGATGTTAGGACCTTCGGGAGTCTCGATCGGACACATTCTTCCATAATGGGAATAGTGAACGTCTCGGACTTCGAATCCGGCACGGTCTCGGGAAAGACCACCGGGACCAAGAGCGGAAAGACGTCTCTTATGTGTCAATTCGGACAACGGGTTATTCTGGTCCATAAACTGTGACAACTGGGAACTTCCAAAGAACTCTTTGACTGCTGCTGTCACAGGTTTGATATTGATGAGCGACTGTGCAGAGATTGTCTCTACATCCTGCGTCGTCATACGTTCGCGAACCACACGTTCCATACGGGACAAACCGATACGGTACTGGTTCTGAAGCAATTCTCCGACAGCACGGATACGACGGTTGCCCAAATGGTCGATATCGTCATCATTTCCAATGCCATACTCAAGATGCATATTGTAATTGATCGAAGCGAAAATATCTTCCTTCGTAATATGTTTCGGAATCAAGTCCGGAATATGTTTTTTAATTGCTTCATAAATTTCTTCTTCGGAGGTGTACTCATCCAGGATTGCTTTCAGTGCCGGATAATAAACATCCTCAGTCACACCCAATTCTTTTTTATCTGCATTTGGTAAAAATGCGTTCAAATCAACCATCATATTGGAGAGAACTTTCGCAACATGCTCTTCCGTCTGTACAAAAACGTAAGGAATTGCTCTATTCTGGATTTCAGCCGCTTTTTCCTCGGTCAAAGGAACACCGGCCTCGGCAATAACTTCACCGCTTTCCATATCAATTGCATCTTCGGCCAAAGCAAAACCGGCGATACGATTGCGAAATGCAAGTTTTTTATTAAATTTATAACGTCCTACTTTAGCCAGATCGTATCTTCTCACATCAAAGAACATACTATTAATAAGGCTCTCGGCACTATCGACGGAAAGTGGTTCGCCCGGACGCAGTTTTTTGTACAATTCCAAAAGACCATCCTGATAATTCTCAGAAGCGTCTTTCGCAAAACTTGCAATAATTTTTGGTTCTTCACCGAACAGATCCAAGATCTCCTGGTTTGTTCCGACACCGAGGGCACGGATCAATACAGTGATCGGCACTTTGCGGTTACGGTCTACACGTACGTAGAAAATGTCATTGGAATCTGTCTCGTATTCAAGCCATGCACCACGGTTTGGAATGACCGTAGCAGAATACAGTTCCTTACCAATCTTATCATGTGTAATGCCATAATAGATTCCCGGAGAACGAACCAGCTGGCTTACGATAACACGCTCAGCACCATTGATAACAAAAGTACCGGTCGCCGTCATAAGAGGCAGGTCGCCCATGAAAATATCATGCTCACTGATCTCTTCTGTCTCTTTATTATGAAGTCTTACCTTTACTTTCAAAGGTGCTGCATATGTCGCATCGCGCTCTTTGCAGGCTTCAATTGAATATTTCACCTCATCTTTGCACAACTCAAATCCCACAAACTCAAGACTGAGATTTCCGTTGTAATCTGAAATCGGGGAAATATCACGAAAAACTTCATTTAAACCTTCTTCCAAAAACCATTTGTATGAATCTGTCTGAACCGCAATCAGGTTAGGCATCTCCAAAACTTCTTTTTGCTTTGAGTAACTCATTCTGACGCCTTTGCCCACTTTGACAGGACGTATTCTGTTTTTCTCCATTGATGATTTCACTCCTTGTTTTTTTTACAAAACTGTGTTATAATGAATCAGTAAAGGGTCACTGAACCTAATTTACCACAGTACTGTATATTTCATCTTACCACAGTTGTAGAGTGGTGTCAATAGGAAAGTTCTACTTTTCCTTTTTTATTTACCCAAAAGCTGATCAGATCCAAATATTTCGTAGAACCAAAAAGGTCGTCAATGCCGAAACTGTAATAATATTCGCCCTCCGGAAGCTTTGGCTCCGTAATATTAAAATTTTTCCCTACGCGGTATTTATCCCCTTTGATCTCCGTCGTTTCTCCGCTTTCCTGGTCAACAACGACATAGATCGGGCAGATCACATCTCCTTTTTTGATCTCGGTCATTTCTTTATCTGCCTGGCCGCTCTCGTCATCGATACCATCCCAGGCACCGAGCACCATCCATTCTCCATCGTCCTCTGTCTCCCCATAAAGATAGGCAAAACGAAGATTGGTCTCCTGCCCATTGAGTACGATCGGCGAAGAAAAGATGGTATAATCCTCGCTTTCCTCTACCACGTACATACTGAGAAGCGATCCATCCGGAAGTGCCGGCCAGTATCCCTGAAATGTATCTGTCACGACACCGGTCTGGTCATCGTAATCAAGCCAGTTGTCACTTCCGAGATACACAAGCGGTGTCTCGTCGTCAAACTTCATATATAAATTGTACTGAACCGATGCCACATTCGGAAGGCTTTCCTGCGCGATCGTGAACGTATAATACCCGTCGTCATTCAAATGTTGTTCTTCGGCGATCTGAATCCGGTTCTGATCTGCCGTCATAAGTCCCAGTCCATGTCCGCTCTGATCTGCAGCCGACCAATCATTTTCGCCGGAATATTCCTCGATCGAACCATTGGCAGCGCCGTACACCATCGTTCCGATAAAATCGGTATACGAATCGCTGACACAAACCGTTTCAAATGTCTTTAATTCCCCTTCGTCCTCGATCTGAAGCGGGTAATATACGGAAAGACCGTTGGCATTCCGGCGGTTCGCACCTTTCACCTGATAAATGACCGCTTCCGAAATCGCCGCCTGAAGAGCACTCGTGTCTACTGCACCTGCGATATTTTTTGCCATATCGCCGAGATCTACCATATTACTGTAGCCTTCTGACGGCGTATTTCCTCCATAATTCTGTGCTTTTCGGATTCCTTTGGCGATCTCACCAAAGGTTTCCATATTTTCCGTGCTCCCCTTCATACTTTCCGCTACCGCGCCAAATTCGTCGCAGACTTTCTGAATCTTCGACAGATCTGTCACCGAAAGTGTCGCCGTACTTTCTTCTCCAAGTGCTTCACAGCTTTTATAAAAACTGTCGCAGATCTCTTTTCCAAGATCTGCCGCCGGAGCTCCCGGATTTTCCTGCAGATAGGCTCCGATCGCAGCATAATCCCAGCCGCCGCCACTTTCCAATTCTTCCGAACCGATCATATAATTGGCAAACGGCGAAAGCATCTTCGCATTCTCAACAGATCCCATCAGACAGGCATCGTAACCGATAAAATTAAACTTTCGCGGAATACCGTCGAGCGCCTGCTGAATCTCCGCCAGATCCAGCGTATCTGACCCGTAATTTTCATCCAGGCACACACCGGCAACACTTCCACCGCCGTGATCCCACATAATAAGTCCCAGCTTATTGTCCCCATAATTTTCCACTCCGAAAGTGACAAAATCTTTCAATGTAGCACTTTCCGCCATATTTGCCTGTTCCATACGGGAAATTTCCTGCATATCTCCATTTATGATCTCATACCGTGCGATCGCATCTTCCGGAATGACCTCGTTCTGCCACTGGGTGCAGCCACCTGTCTGCACGACAAAACGAACCTGCGAGCCAAAATCTCGGTCAAGCATCTCGCCCAGGTCCATTGTCGCCGCGCCATAAGCACTCTCGAGATCGGTTCCACACAAATATACGAGAATCGTCCACGCACCATCTCCGGCAAATTCTTCCTCCGAAACTGCCGAATTTTCCTGCTGCACTCCCGCTTCCGGCTGACCGGCCTCTTCCGCACAGCCGGCCAGGCTAAAAATCAGCCCGGCCAATACTATGCACAATACTATCTTCTTTTTCAATTATTTTCCCCCTGTCTTTAGCGCACACGCACCGTAAAGTTGTATTTTTTCTTCTGACCATTGATCAATTTTACGGTAACTGCGATCTTTGCTTTTCCCTTCTTTTTTCCAAATACACGCAAATTTGAAAAATACTGTTTTCCGTCTTTCCTGATGCCATAATTTTTCGTCTTGATAATTTTCTTTCCACTTGTGATCTTATAAGAAATCTTTGCAATTTTCTTTCTTGCCGCCTTATTATCGATCAAAAGCTGGATATCATCTGCCTTTTTGCGTGAAATGGTAAATTTGCCTTTTGCCGGATATTTTCCCACGATAATATCGGAAAATGAGTATTTTGTGATTTCCGATAAAGAATCTTCCGTAGTGTCAGTCGGTACACCAGGGACTGTGACCTCCTTTGTTTCACCCGGCGTCGTTGTCGGCGGCATCACAGGAGATACCGGACTTTTCGGCGTGGTACTCGGAGACACACTTGGGATCTGTGTCGGTGCCTCGGTTGGTGCGGCACTTGGCGATGCGCTTGGGCTCTGTGTCGGCACCTCGGTTGGTGCGGCACTTGGCGATGTGCTTGGTGTCTGTGCCGGCACCTCGGTTGGTGCGGCACTTGGCGATGTGCTTGGCACGCTCGTCGGTGTCGGCGTAGGTGTCACCGGCTTCAGATCCTCGTCACTTACCACATATGAGGTTTCCGCAATCGGAAAATCAGTAAGATAACTGCTTTCATAATATTCATTGTCCATCGTGTGAACCTGTGATGTATCTGCCTCGTCAAAATCCGCGGTTCCCTTTAAAAAGTAATCATAACTTATCTTGTCATTGTCTGCGTCATCCCATGTCGCATCGAGATTGTACCATTGGTCTCCGAGTTTCACAATGTTCCACGCATGACCGGCAGAATCTCTCCCGGTACCGGCACTTCCTCCGATCCAATGGCACGGCACGCCCGCTTCCACAAGCAGTTTGTACATGCAAAGTGCGTAACTGTTACAAAGCCCCTTTCCTCGGACATACGCGCCATATACCGAAGATGCATTGTCCACATCATTCGTGTACGTAATGAGTGCGCAGACATAGTCGTGCACCGCCTTTACTTTGGAATAATCAGACATCTGCGAAGTTCCAAGTTCAGCAAGAATTTCTTTCGTATGCGTATTTACATATTCTGTCTCGTCCGCAGTTTCAAAATAAGTCGGCGTAAAGATAATTTCGCCATTTCCGCTCTCTTCTTCCACCGATGCACTCATAAATTCTTTCGAAAAATTGATATTTCCGATCAGATAGTCGGAATCGTCCGAAGTCGACGCGTCATCCAAAACAATCATATCATAATAAAAGAATGACATGCCATTAAACAAACGGCTCCACTCCTCATCACTTCCGCTGAAGTCAACCGAGAACCGGCTTTTTCTCTGCATCCCGTTGTCGCGGATTACCTGCGCCAGTTCAGCCAGTCCTGCTGCTCTCTGCTCCGCAGCCGCTGCCTGTGTTCCATTTGCCGCAACACTTCCGGCAAATATCCCCACCGCCAGAATCACTGCCAATATTTTCCTTTTCCATTTTTGCAGTTTCATAAAGATTCCTCCTTGCTTGCTTGTTTGTTTTAACTAGTTTCATTATAACAAACCGTCTACGGTGCGACAATAGAAAATACAGAATTGTTTGTGCCTCATCGTAAATGTTCTGCATAAAATCCTCTTTTAATTATAGTGGTAAAATAAGGAAAAAATCGCAAGACTTTTTTTAATTTCTTTATTTTCTTTTTACCATCACAGTAACTATTCAGGATCAATGTATGAAAATCAATGAATCGTCGTGCTTGCACGTAAGAGACTTTGATTTCCATACATTTAGATCCTAATAGAGCACCCCTCCCCCTTATAAGCATTTTTAGCCTTATCAAAGGCGAGAAAGGACACGAAGTGTTCGAAATGCGAATGTATGGGGGGCGGGGTGTCCTGAATAGTTACCATCACAATTAATCCTCAAATAAAACAAACTCTCCTTCGTACCAAATTTAATACAAAAGGAGAGATTTTATAATTTGTGTAAACTTCTTATTTATTGGATTGCTGATTTTTTTGCAGTTCTTCAATCAAGGCATAAGCTTTTTCAAGCTCATCACTTTGGCTTTGAATGGTGTCTTCCTTAAGTTTCAGTTCGTCATCCTTTTCCCGGATGATGCTCCTTGCTTCATCCAAATCTTTCTGCATTTCATCAACCATATATTCAGCGGTATTGTGGTC
>ULUP01048459.1_pt1 | contig 40735 bp, 35 predicted proteins | sample 1958581 | NCBI WGS metagenome assembly ULUP01 (sample SAMEA4835763, study PRJEB28245) | human gut metagenome | biome: gut microbiome; material: fecal sample | place: Denmark | collected 2008 | reverse complement strand
AGTTTAACGCCGATTTTACAAATTTTGCACCGTTAAAACTTAATGTGGTTCAAATCTCCCTCGGCTACTGAAACCGAATATCTTCGGCTGATACTATTATGCGTAATTTGTCGAATAATATACTTCTCGTCACAAAACGACCTTTTTTATACTTGTAAAAAACAAAAATATGTGTTACAATAAAACAGAAAGAAAGACAAAAGGAAGAAAAAACTTGGGAAGAATAATTGCCTTCGATATAGGCGATAAAAGAGTAGGGGTAGCGATTTCCGACCCTTTCAACGAAATGGCTATGCCATTGGAAACCTATTGGAGAAAAGGATATTCAAAAGATATAGCCTACCTTGCGGAACTTGCTAAAAGTAAATACGCCGAAACTATAGTATGCGGTCTGCCCCTCGATTTCGACGGCAGAGAATCGGAACAAACGATTAAAACAAAAGAGTTTATAGAACAATTAAAGCAAGCGACGGATATAAAAGTCGTTTGTCAGGACGAGCGTTTTTCCACGAAAGAAGCGAGAAAACTTCTGCTCGAAGCGGATATGCGGCGAGAAAAGAGAAAAGACGTAATAGATAAAATAGCCGCCTCGTATATTTTGGAAGACTACTTAAGAAGAATGAAAAACGGAGTATAAATGAGCGAAAATTATTTTGACAATACCGAAAAAGACGACGGAACGGTCGCTTTGACGGGCGACGACGGCAACGTCGTGAGATTTTTTCATATAGGAACTATAGAGTATAAAAACGAATGGTTCGTATTTTTTCAGCCTGCCGAACCCAAAGAAGGTATCGACCCCGACGAGGTAGTGATTTTTAAGTTGTCGGGAGAGGGCAGAGACGAAACGTTGCTTCCCGTGACAGACGATGACCTTTTGAGCGAGGTCTACGACGAGTTTATGCGTGAAATGGAAGACGAGGACGACGAGACCGAGGAAAACGCCGAAACGGCGACTTACCGTACTTGCGGAAATTGCGGCGGTTGCGGCAGTAAAAAGAACGAAAACTCAGCGGGGTGCAAAGGTTGTAACGGCTGTAAAAAGAATATGTAAAAAGGTTGCCGAAACTTTCGGCAACCTTTTCAGGTTTATAAGTCGTCTGCGTCCTGTATGGGTCTTTCCTCGTCTTTCGACGCGGAAACTCCCGTATAACTTCCCAAAACGTCAAACGGCGACTGCATATCGGGTAACTTAGTACTTTTTCTGCGTTTTTTCATTATTTGCAGTTCTTAGTACCCGAACAACCCTTAGTCGTATTAGATTTACGACCCTTTGTTCCGCAATTTTTCGTAGTAGTATTTCTCATTGCATTGTCGGCTTTTTATTAAATTTTCCGACAAATCATGCGAATGGGCTGCGTATGTTTGACGGGATATTCAATAATCGGGTTTCCCCGAAGCCTTTCCCTCCTTCTGATATAAGTATGCGCCGAAAAGATATAATAATGCATTTTTCGACAAATCATTTAATCGCGATAATCTCGCCCGTCGAGCCGTCGAGGAGAAATCCGACCGACTTTTCCTTTGTTTCGAGACCTATAAAATAGCACTCGTATCCGTCGCTGTAAATGAGCCTTATCTTTATTTCGTAAGGCGTTTTTCCGTCGAAAATTTCGGTCGCCGACGGCGTTTTCGATTTTATAAGCGAATTTAGTGCCTCGTTATAGGTCAAGGTGATTTTCGTCTTTACGGATAGAAGAGTAACCGTCTCCGACTTTTCGTCCGTCGTAATTTTCACGTTCAGTTTTTTGTCAGGTAATTTCTTCGGCGAAAAGAAGCAGTATACGAAGTCGGAAAGCGGTTTGTATTCCGTTTCTTTGCGGTACTTTATTCCGTCCGTCTCGAACTCGATAACGGGGCTTGACTTTAAAACGATATCTTTGTCGAACTCTATCTTAAAAGTGAGAAAGTTTATTTTTTCGCCGACAAGTCCGTCCTGAAAAATCGGGTCTTCCCTTTTTTCTATATAAGCGGTCACGTCGAAGTCGTCCGTTTCGCCGTATAAAACGTCGTACCTTAATTGACTTATTTTATCCTCGTATTCCGAGTTTTTTTTGCAGCCCGCAAACTGAAACGCAAGAAGCAAAACTACGCAAAGAGCGATTTTCTTCATAAAATTACCGTCCCGTGATTATTTTATGAAGCGAGGCTGTTTATAATGATATAAAGTTGATTTTTAGCGAAATTTGTGGTAGAATACGAAAGAGGATAAAGTTTATGAAAAAGACGATCATAAAAACGGTAATAATTACGCTTGTGTCTATTATATTCGCCGCGTCTCTCGCCGTAGGGATAACTCTCGCTGTATCTCCCAAGACGATAGGCAAAGTATTTACGAAATGCGGAAACTATGATACGGCGGCGAAATTGTACGAAAGCCAGTATAAAAAGACAGAATCGGTATCCGACCTTATAGAACTCGTAAGTATGTCGATAGCCGCCGACAACGACGAGATGATTGCGAAATACGGGGATAAACTTACGGTAAATTACAAGGGCAATATGATTTTAATGACGAGCGATGAGGAGCGGTTCGATAATTATTCGAAAGCGACCGTCGAGGCGTATTATAAACTCGGCAAAAAAGAGGACTGCGTGAGAGTGGCGTTTTTAAGTTCGGGCGCGTATACCGAAGGAAATTCGCTTTATTATCTTTTCAGGCTTTGCGATAATAAAGAAGATAAAGACCTCGCCGAGGAAATTTACAAATACGACAAGAAAAATTCCAACGCAATAGTCGAAGGAAAAAGCGAAATGCAGAAGAAAGTAAAAGCGTATAAAGAAAAATACGGTTTCTAATATTATAACGAATATAGAGGAAGAAAAATGCAGCACGAAAGAATTTTAGTACTTGACTTTGGCGGACAATACAACCAACTTATCGCAAGACGAGTAAGAGAGCAGAACGTTTACTGCGACCTTTTGCCGTGCGATATTTCCATGGAGAGAATTAAGGAGTACGCTCCCTCGGGAATAATTTTCACGGGCGGACCCAACAGCGTATACGACGAAAATTCTCCGCATATCGACGAAGAGATTTTCCGTCTCGGCATACCCGTACTCGGAATATGCTACGGCGCGCAACTTATGGCTTACACGCTCGACGGAGAGGTTCAGAGGGCGGATACGAGGGAATACGGAAAGAGCGATATTGTTTATTCGGACAGCGTACTCTTTGACGGAGTTGACAAAAACAACGTTTGCTGGATGAGTCATACCGATTATATCTCAAAACCCCCGAAGGGTTTTAAGGTTGCGGGTAAAACGGCTACTTGTCCGGTGGCGGCTATGGAAAACGTAGAAAAAGGCTTCTACGGCGTTCAATTCCACCCAGAAGTTATGCATACTAAGCAGGGAACGACTATTTTAAGGAATTTCTTATATAAGGTCTGTAAAGTATCGGGCGACTGGACTATGGCGAATTTCGTAGCCGAACAGGTTGCGAAAATAAAGAAGAAAGTCGGCGATAAGAAAGTGCTTTGCGCGATGAGCGGCGGCGTTGACAGCGCGGTTGCGGCAACTCTTATGCACAGGGCGGTAGGCGACAACCTTACCTGTATTTTCGTAGACCACGGTCTGCTCAGAAAGAACGAGGCGGAAGAGGTATACAGGGCGTTTAAAATCGAACGCGGAATGAACCTTATTAAAGTAGACGCGAGGGAGAGGTTTTTAACTAAACTTTCGGGAGTTTCCGACCCCGAGACGAAGAGAAAGATTATCGGCGCGGAATTTATAAAGGTGTTCGAAGACGAGGCTAAAAAAATAGGATCTGTCGACTATCTCGTTCAGGGAACGATTTATCCCGACGTAATCGAGAGCGGAAAAGGCAAGAGCGCGGTTATAAAATCTCACCACAACGTAGGAGGACTTCCGAGCGTAGTCGATTTCAAAGAGATTATCGAGCCTTTAAGAGACCTCTTTAAAGACGAGGTAAGAAAGGTCGGTTTCGAACTCGGACTTCCCGAAGAAATAGTTATGAGACAGCCGTTCCCCGGTCCCGGACTTGCGATAAGAATTATCGGGGATATTACCGCCGAGAAGATAAAGGTTTTACAGGACGCGGACTATATTTACAGGGAAGAAATAGCGAAAGCGGGCTTAAACAGAGAGATATGGCAATATTTCGCCGTACTTACGAACAGCCGTTCTGTCGGCGTAATGGGCGACAGCAGGACGTATTCGTACACCTTGGCGTTGAGGGCTGTAACGAGCGTTGACGGAATGACCGCCGACTGGGCGAGAATACCGTATGACGTTCTCGAAAAAATATCTACGAGAATCGTGAACGAAGTGCAGGATATAAACAGAATAGTTTACGATATTACCTCCAAGCCGCCGGCTACCATAGAATGGGAATAAGAAATGTCAGAAAATAACAATGCAAGATGTCCTTTATGCGGAAGCGACTTTTTCGCGGGCGAGACGCACGGCGAGACCGTTTGCCCGAATTGCGGAAAGCCTGTTTCCGTCGTAAGGGCGAAAAAATACTTTTCTTCGATTTTCGACAACAAAGAGGAGTTTAAAGAGGCTCACGGCGAGGACTTCCACAAGGAAATGCTCCTTTTGGACGAGGCTTACGGCTATATAAACGCAGGCGACTATGAGAACGCCGAAAAAAAGATAGACGAGGCGTTTTCGCTTACCGATTCCGACTACAAAGTCTATATGGCGATGGTCGCTTTAAAAACAAAGAACTATACCGACCTCAAAGACGATTCGCATCTTGAATATATCAACAAGGCGATTGCCTTAGCAGACTCCGACGAAAAGAAGGATATAAAAAACACATACAGACCGTATTATCGTAAAAGACAGTTATCCGATGCGGAACTCGGCGAATTTAAAACCGAAGAGGCAAAATATAAGAAGGGTAAACTCGAAAGCGAACTTAAAAAACTTATACCGTTCTTCGACAGCAAACAGAAAAAGCAGAAGATTTATCTTATACTTTTTATCGCTTTTTTCGCAGTCGGCTTGGGCGTCGCCGCCGGATTTCTCTTCAGCGACTATTCGTACGTTGCGATGTTCGGATTTGCGTCAGCCGTCGCGGGTTTCATTCTTTTCAGAACGTGGTTTTTAAACCGCGATACTTTAAAGGGGTTTAACGCTTTACTCGATTTATACGACGCCTTGGACGGGGCGGGTTGTTTGGACGAGACCGCGACTCCCGTATACGATTGTATGCAGAAACTTTGCGACAAATACAGAGACAACGAGTCCTCCGCTTCTATGATGACGGACGTTTCTTCACTTATAGATTCGCTCATCGTTTTAGATAACGATAAGGTGAATACGTTTTTGCTTTCAAGTAAATATTTTTCTCAGTTTGTAACGGAGTAATATGGTATACACGATAGAAAACGAATTTTTAAAAGTCGGCGTCGAAGATAAGGGCGCGCAGTTGAAGTCGATACTTTATAAAAACGGCGAAGTCGAAACTTTGTGGCAGGGCGACGCCAAATACTGGAAGGGCAGAGCGTACAACCTTTTTCCGATCGTAGGGCGTTTGAGAGATAATAAATATATCTACGACGGAAAAGTTTATGAAATGGACAGACACGGATTTGCGAGAAACAAAAATTTCGTGTTGATTGAAAAGAGAAGCGATTATATGGCGTTTGCGATAAGCGCGGACGACGAGACGAAAAAATCGTATCCTTTCGATTTTGTTTTTATCGTTGAATACCTTGTAGAGGGTAACGCTTTAACGGTCAACTACAAGGTGTCAAACGTAGGCGAAGAGACTATGTATTTCGGTCTCGGCGCGCACCCCGGATTCAACGTTCCGTTTTTGGGAGGAAAATTCGAGGACTACTATATAGAGTTCGATAAGCCTTGTAAACCTTTAAAACTCGAACTGTCTCCGTCCTGTTTTATTTCGGGAAAGAAGACGGCGTTTCCGCTTGTGAATGATAAGTCTTTATATTTAAGACACGACTTGTTCGACAACGACGCGATTGTTTTAACCGACGTTCCGAACAAGTTGTATCTGAAAAGAAAAGACTGCGATAAATGTATTTCGGTCGAATATCCGAAGATGCCTTTCTTAGGCTTATGGCACGCTCCTCATACCGACGCTCCTTACGTTTGCATAGAGCCGTGGGAAAACCTTCAGTCCGTAGACGGCGGCGTAGAGGATATAACGAAAAAGGAAAATATAGGAGTATTAGAGCCGGATGGCAAATACGAAAGCCGTATGGTTATTATGCTCAAATTATAAACAGATTAGTTTACAGCCCTGCTTTTCATAAATCGGAAAGCGGGGTTTTAAATTGTAAATTTCGGTGTTCCGATAAACGTAAAAGTTTTAAAAATCCTCGATATTATCTTGCTTCTCCGTCAAGTTTTTCCAGTATCTCACGGGCATATAATTTTTCATTTGTCTCGTGTTTTTTCTTTCGGCAACGTTGACGCTTTTATAGTACGATTTCCATAAATTTTGAAAATTCGTTTCTTTCTCTGACAGGTATACCGTATAGGTCGTGTCGCCGCCGTGTACAATCTTATATTTGCCGTCAACGCATAACGCGATTACGTTTCTTTTCGTGTCATGGAGAATAAAGGGTCTTTTCATTCTGCGTAGGAAATGCGGAACGAGATACTCGGTTATATCGTTGTCGGGTTCAAAGTGGGCGTAATAAAAGCCTTCGTTGGTTTCCGAAAATCGTATAAAACCTTTAAAACGGTGAACTTCATAGTTTATTCTCATTATCATATCCCGAAACGCGAGTACTTCGCTCACCGAAAAGGCTTCGGAAATATCGGAGTCCTTGTTTGTTATTGCGAATCTAAGATATTTGAAAATCTTTGTAAACTTGTCCGCCTCGCCGCTTTTCAACGCTTCTGTAAAATCGTAATAGAGGTGTTTTGTTTTGCATTTTTTTACGCAGTTTAAAACTCTCGTCGCTTTCGCTTCGTCCGTTAAGATTGTTTTAGTCTCGTCTAAAAACCCCGTCTGAACGCTTTTATCGGTTACGACGTCTGGATTTTGTTTTTCGTAAAAACTTTCAAAAATGCAGGTAAATAAACCGTTTTCGGTTCCGTCAAATAAATATGTCGTCATAGTTCGCCCGTCAGTATGCTCGACGATATTTCGTTTGTCGAGAAAAGCGAAAGTTGCTCGGGTTCTCGCAGCGCCGCTTCCAAAAGAAGCGACAATTTTATTATCGTCGGGTTTTCGTTACCTAAAAATTTACCGCCGCAGGTAATGAAGTGTTCTGCTCGTTTCAGAACGACTCTCATTTTCGCAAGGTCTGAAAAAGTGAGGGTTGCGTACTTTCTCGCCTTTACGATTTTGTACGCGCTCTTAAATCCTATGCCGGGAACGCGTATGAGAATTTCGGGCGGCGCGGCGTTCACTTCCACGGGGAAAAATTCGGGGTGTCTTAACGCCCAGCCGCATTTCGGATCGTACCCCTCGGCGAGGTTTTCGTTTTCGTCTAATATCTCGTCGGCGGTAAAACCGTAAAAACGCAGAAGCCAGTCCGCCTGATAAAGTCTGTGTTCCCGAAGCAGTCCTATCGGCGATACGGGCAGGTTTGAGTTCGTATAATTCGTCGGAACGTAAGAGGAGTAGTAAACTCTTTTTAAAGCGAATTTCTTATACAGCCCCTGAGCGAGCCTTACTATTTGCCCGTCCGTTTCCGGCGACGCGCCGACTATCATCTGCGTGGTTTGTCCCGCGGGTAAGAAGTTGTTTGACTTCAACCTTTTCGCTTCCATATATTCGAGGGCGGTGTTTTTCATCGGCAAAAGTATTCCGTTTTTCGATTTTTGCGGCGCGAGCAGTTTAAGGCTTTTCTCGGACGGCAGTTCGATATTGAAACTCATTCTGTCTGCGTATTCGCCCGCTTGTCTTATGAGATTTTCGTCTGCCGACGGAATGCCCTTGACGTGAATATATCCGTTGAAACGGTATTTTATGCGCAATTTTTTTATCGTGTCTAAAAGCCTTTCCATGGTAAAGTCGGGGCTTTGTTGTACTGCCGAAGAGAGAAAAAGCCCCTCGATCATATTACGCTCGTAAAAATTCATTACGAGTTCGCAGATTTCGTCGGGCGTTGCCTCAGCTCTTTTTACGTCGTTACTTCGTCTGTTTACGCAGTACTGACAGTCGTAGGAACACTTATTCGAGAGTAAAATTTTAAGAAGCGATATACATCTTCCGTCCTCGGTGAACGAATGACATATTCCGCCGAATTCGGCGTTGCCAAGCCCTCCTTTGCTATTTCTTCTCGACGAACCCGATGAGGAACACGACACGTCGTACTTCGCGCTTTCGGTTAAAACAGTTAATCTTTCAAGGTCTATCATAATACGAACATTTGTTTGTTTTTCTTCAAGTATAACATATAAAAATTTCAATGTCAAACATTTGTTCGCATTAAATCGTCCATAGAATATAAACCTTTTTCTCTATCTATTATAAATCTGAACGCGTCGATTGCCCCGTCGGCAAAAAGTACTTTCGAGTAGGCGGTGTTTGTTATAGAAATAGAGTCGTATTGCGAATAAAAGGTTGCTTCGTGTTCGCCGACGAGAGAGCCGCCTCTTACCGAATGGATGCCGACGTCCCCCTTTTTTCTCTTTGAAAGTCCTTTTCTGCCGAACACAGCCTCGGATATAACGCCTTTATCGCTCCTTGCTTTTTCGATGACGTTATATGCCGACAGGGCTGTTCCCGACGGCGCGTCCTTTTTAAGATTGTGGTGCCTTTCGATTATTTCGGCGTCGTAGTCGGAAAGTTTCTCGGCAACTTCGCCTAATATTTTCAAAAACAAATATACGCTTTTAGACGTGTTTGAGCATTTGAAAATCGGAATGAGTTTCGCCGCTTCCGATATTTTACGGTCGTCCTCTTCCGAAAAACCCGTAGTCGCAAGAACTAACGGCATAGAGTTTGAAATGCAGAATTGCAAAAGTCCGTCCAATGCGGACGGTGAAGAGAAGTCTATTACGCCGTCGGCGTACTCTTTTATTTCGTATAGCGAAGAGTATACGGGGCAGTCGAAAAATCCCCGCTTTAACTTGTCCACTCCGCACGCTACGTTAATGCCGTTCTCTTTCGCCCGTTCGTAAACGCTTGTCCCCATCTTTCCGCTTATGCCGTTTATGATTGCGTTTAACATTTTCTAAACCTCCGCTTTGAAATTATAATCCTTTAAAATTCTATTAAACTCGGAGTATATGTATTCCTGTGTTTTCTCGTTCTGCTCGGTAAGAGGAAGCCTTAGTTCATACCCTCTTTTTCGTAATTTTTTTATAAGTCCTTTAAGCGGAATGGGGTTTACTTCCGAAAAAACGAGTTTTGAAATTTTTGAAATAACGATATTATCCGCCTTGGCGTTTTTATCGGAAAAGAATTTAAAATTGTAGTATTCATCGGAAATTATAGAAGGTATTATGTTTGACAAAACCGAGATTGCTCCCTTTGCTCCTATCGAATAAAACGTTCGATTTGCCTCGTCCGCTCCCGAGTAAACGGGAATATTGTCGTTTAAAGCCGAAAACGTTCCGACTAATTTTTCGGGGCTTTTGTTAGCCTCTTTAATTCCGACGACCGAATAAAGTTCGGACAATCTTCCGTAAGTTTCGGGCGATACGTCCACGCCGGTTCGGGAGGGAACGTTGTAGACGATTTGAGGGAAGGCGGATTGTTTTTCGATTTCAAAGTAGTGGGCTATAAGTCCGTCCTGACTGCACTTGTTATAATAAGGGGTAACGCTAAGAGAACAGTCTGCCCCGAGGGACTTTGCCTGCAACGTCAGTTCGGCGGCCCTTTTCGTCGAGTTCGAGCCGCAGCCTATAATCACGGGAACTCTTCCTTTTACCTTTTTAACCGCAAACCCGATTATACTTTTTCTTTCTTCGTCCGAAATTGTCGCCGCTTCTCCCGTCGTTCCGAGAAATACAAGAGCGGCGATATCGGAGCGAAGTTGAAATTCGATCAGCCGCTCGAATTCTTCGTAGTCAATTTCGCCGTTTGTTATCGGCGTGTACAAAGCGGTCGCTATCCCCGTGAAAATTACTTCTTTCATAGAACTCCTTTTTGTGAAAAGTATCGTTTTTTTTGTAATCGCCCCGAAAACGTTTGTAATTATTTTCGGGATAGTATATTATATTAGTATATTTTAACGATAATGTATCAAGACATTAAAAGAGGTCGTTTATGGCAAAAAAAGGTTTTATCGCAAGAATGATAGAAGGACCGGAGCGTTCCGAGACTTACGCCGCTTCAACTCTTCCTACAAACAGATGGCAACTCGGCTGGGACGTGTTCAAGACGAATACCGGCAAGCACTTTAAAATAAATCTGCTTACGCTCGTCTTTCTGCTTCCTTTTATCGCGATTTGCGTACTCACTTATATGTACAAACTGGCGAACGTGGACATTCTGCCTTTCACGCAGAATATGGCGATAGGTTACCCCTCGTATCCGTCCACTTTCGGTTTATCCGCAAATCTCGCTCTTTCGGCAAGCGTCGAATTTTTTAAATTCCTGATTGTAGGGATTCTCGTGGGAGCGGTCGGACTTTCGGGCGGCTTTTACGTGATGAGGAATATGGTGTGGGCTGAGGGCGTAATGGTCGGAAGCGATTTTTTCAAAGGCGTTAAGCAAAACTATTTTGTGGTTTTGTTCTCGCTTTTGTTCTACGGAGTAATAATGGGTTTATCCGTTATTTCCGTCAATATGGCTCAACTTTTCATAGATACCTGTACGGGAATAAAATGGCTTTTGATATCCGCTCAGGTTCTGACCTATATCATTATGGGAATCGTCTCGATAATGGTTCTTTATATGATTACGCTCGGCGTGACGTATAAGTTATCGTTCGGGAAACTCATAAGAAACTCGTTCATTCTGACCATAGGTCTTATTCCGACCAACGTGTTCTTTGCTTTTTTAGCCGCGTTGCCGTTCTTATTGTTTTCGCTTAAAGTATCGATGCTTATGGCGCTTGCCATCGTCCTTGTTTTCGTCTGGGGCTTTTCGATATTTATGCTTATATGGACGGACTATTCGAACTGGGTATTCGACAGATTTATAAACGATAAAGTTCCCGGAGCGAAGAAGAACAGAGGTATATATAAGCCTAACGCGACCGAAGAGGACGGCGAACAGATTATCTTTGAAAAGACGAAACTCAATTCCAGCATCAAGCCTATTACCGACTACGACGTCGAACTCTACGAACTTCCCGAAAGTTTCAGCAGAAAGGATCTTCAGAAACTCGAAGAGACAAAAGAGGCAATGCGAAGAGACAGCGATAAATACGCGGAAGAACACGAGAACGACGATAAGAAACCCGAAACTATCGACGACCTTATGAAAGACGAAGAGTCCGCGGAGAAAAAGAAACCGTCGCAGGATAAAAGTGAAGATGAAAAATAAAACGAACGCTTACGAGTTTCTCGCCGAGTATTACGAAGATCTCGCCGAAAAAGACGGTTACGCGAAATGGGCGGAATACGTCGTATCGATGGTTAAGGAATTTTCGACGGGGAAAAGCGGCGTAGACCTCGCTTGCGGGAGCGGATATTTTACACGAGCCTTAAAAAGAAGCGGTTTTAACGTTTTCGGCGCCGACCTTTCGAGGGAAATGCTCGTTCAGGCAGAGAAGAGGTCGTTAAAAGAAGGACTTGTTATAGAATATCGGCTTTTAAACCTCGTCAATTTCAAGTCGTTTGAAAAACTCGATTTCGCGACGGTTATAAACGACGGATTTAACTATCTCGACGGCGATTCGCTGAAAAAGTCTTTCTCCGCGATAGGTAAGTCGCTCAAAAAAGGCGGCGCGTTTATATTCGATATTTCGTCCGAGTACAAAATCAAAAATATTCTCGGAAATAACGTTTTCGCCGAAGATTACGACGGTATGACTTATTTATGGTTCAACGAACTATGCGGCGATAAGGTAAAAATGAGTCTTACTTTCTTTATCAGGGAAGGGGATAAATACATAAGGCGTGACGAAACGCATTTGCAATACGCTCACAGCGTCGATTTTATCGAAAAGACTCTCGAAGAAACGGGTTTTACGCTTAAACGATTAAGCGGGGCGTTAGGCGAAAAGTTGACCGATAAATCGGAAAGGTGCGTTTTCGTAGCCGATAAAAATTAGATCTATGGGAAAAATTTATAAGACTTTAATATTTGACGGACAGATTTCTCTGTCCGTTTTGGATACGACGGACGTCGTGAACGAAGCGATACGTTTACATAAATTAACGCCCGTATGCGCCGCCGCTCTCGGCAGAACTCTTACCGTGACGGCTTTTATGGCTTCGCAACTTAAAGGAAAGGATGAAAGGCTTTCCGTGACGATAAACGGAAACGGGGCGGGCGGTAAAATTATAGCGGCTGCCGATTCTAAGTTGAACGTAAGAGGAGCGATTGATAACCCGACGGTTGATTTGCCGTTGAAAGCGAACGGAAAACTCGACGTCGGCGGAGTTGTCGGAAATTCAGGATATATAACCGTCGTTAAAAATCTCGGACTTAAAGAACCCTACGTCGGCAGAAGCGAACTTGTAAGCGGCGAAATCGGCGAGGACTTTGCGGCGTATTACGCATACAGCGAGCAGCAGCCCACCGCAATAGCCGTCGGAGCGCTTATAAAAAACGAAAAGTGTATAGGAGCGGGCGGAGTGATAATACAGCCCCTTCCCGATTGTACGGAAGAAAATCTCGTTAAAGCGGAAAATTTGGTAAATAAGTTTTCGGACGTCAGCAAACAAATCAGCGAAACGGGCGTGGAAGGTATAATCGAAAAGTATTTCAAAGGTTACGATTTTAACGCTTTTGACGTAAGGTACAAATGTAATTGCAGCGACGAATACGTTCGGAAAGTGCTTATTACGCTTGGAGAAAAAGAACTGTACGACGCGATAGAAAAAGACGGAAAAATAGAAGTCTGTTGTCAGTTCTGCGATAAAAAATACGTCTATTACAAAAAGGACGTAGACGAATTTTTAGGTAAACAAAATGACGGATAACATAATCGAGTTTAAAACCGATATAAAAAAGAAATACGAGAAAGCGAACGCAAACTGCGACGACGGTGATTACGTCGCCGCCCTTTCATCGCTGCTTTACGAATTTGAGAAAAACCCTTACAACGACGAAATTCTTTGCCATATCGCCGATATTTATACCGAACTCGGCTTGTATGAAAATGCAGTAACCTTTTGGTTTAAATTCCTTCAGGCGGCGAGAAAGGCCGACCTTATAGACGGTTATAACGGTCTCGGCGCGAATTTCTTTTTTTTAGGCAACGACGAGATGGCGGGCTATTATTTTAACAAGCAAATGGAATGCGGCGACGTCGGCGACTGTGTGTACGACGATATTTTAGACGATTATTTGTCGGAGTTTTTGGGCGTCGAAAAAGATAAGGCTATAAGCGTTGTCGAAGAAGAGGACGAGGACGAAGAGAATTATTCTGCGGCGGTACAGGCGAATAAAGACGGCGACCACGTCGAAGCGATGCTTTACGCAAACGACGTATCGAAGAAAAGCAAATATTACGATAAGGCTCGCTATGAAAAGGCTTACGCTTTAATCAAAATGGGATACGATATGATTGAGGCGATAAAGATACTCGAATCTCTCTTCAGAAAAGACCCGTCGAACGTTGACGTTTTCGGACTTCTGGTCGGTTATTATCTGTCGATAAGAGACGACGGAAAAATCGACGCTTTATTCAAAAAGTTTCTGACGGCAGAAATAAGCGACGAAGACGCTCTTATGAAAAAACTTACGCTTTTATGCGATTTCGAATATTTCGACGAGGCTTTGAAATTGTCTGAAGAGATTTTGCGTAAAAACCCCGAGAATACGAATTGTTCTTACCTCAGGGGAATGCTTCTTTACAATAAGGGCGATTATCCGGCTGCGGTAAGCAATTTGAAAAAATCTTATATTTATTCGCTTAATCCCGTTGCATTGTATTATCTTCGCGTTGCGGAGTCGGCGGCTTCGGGCAATAAAAACGTCCCCGATAAGTTGTCGCTTTCGTATAACGTTCCGTCCGAAGAAGAGGACAAACGCATAGAGTTTATAAAAAACGTTTTCACGGGCGAAAAGAAAATAAGCGACTACGACCGCAAATACGCTATGGAAGTAGTCGATTGGAGTTTCTTTGTCGGCAATCAGACTTCGCAAGTCGCTCTCGCTCTTTCGTTGATACGAAGCGGAGAAGAAGAAAATATCGAAAAATTGAAATCGTTTCTCATAAATCCCGCCGTTTCGGACGACGTGAAACTCAGAATCGTTTCGATGTTTTGCGAATACGGAGTTAAAGGCGAAACGGACGTAGTATATTCAAATCACTTTAAGAGTATAGAAGTTATTTCTCCCGATTTCGCCGAGGGCGAGAGTATTTTAAAGAAAAGCTTTGCTTACGCGTTCGGCAGAATTTCCGCTTACGCGGATAGGGAAACTACGGAACTTTTAGAGGTCGGAGCCAAAGAATTCAAGGCTGCAATGCTTTCTCACGGCGGTTTCGGCGGTTTTAACGATATACCCGCAATGGCTTGCGCTATCTACTTTTATTCGGGAATAGATATTATTAAAGACAAAAATTCTGCGTATAAATTTTTCGACGCGAAAAGAAACAACGTCAGAGAGTTGATGGCTTACTCTAAAGGCGAGAAAATCGAAAAAAAAGGAAAGAAAAACGATGATTAATATAGACGGCTTATTTGAAAACTATTTTAAGAAATATATTGCCGAAAACCTCGGTAAAATGACCGAGCAGCAAATAGAGGATAAAATACCCGAGATATACGAAGCGTTCGGAAAAACGCCGCAAATCGAACTCGGCGGCAAAACGCCCGAAGATTTTTATCGTAACTTTTCGGACGACGAGTTGGTTTCAGAACTTGAAAACGCCGTTATAAAGAACGGAGAAGTGTCGGATTTCCTTTGCAAAGAAATAGAGAAAAGAAGCGGAATATCCGAAAAACTTGTCAAACTGATTTCTGCGGACGGAAACGAAGAGGTCGCGACTTACGCCGTGAATATGCTCTCGGGAGATTTGGAAAGCGAAACGCTCGGCGGTTTCGTTAAGATTCTGACCGATAAGAGAACGGGGGAAAGCCTTGCCGAGTCGCTTACAGAGTATCTTTCGGGCAAAGCGGAAAAGGTGAAGGAATATCTTATTGCGGAGTATTCGGACTGCGATAGCGGTAAGGAGTATCTTGTCGAGATAATGTCTAAAACATTGCCCGACGACAGAATTTTCAATATTCTCTTGGACGAATTTAAAAACAATCGCGATAATACGGCGTTATATGCGAACTATCTTGCCGTTTACGGCGACGACAGGGCGATACCCTATCTCACGGATAGAATAGAGGAAAGCGGAATAACGTATTATGATTTCAAGGAAATAAAGAATGCGATAGAAGAGTTGGGCGGCGAATACGACGGTCAATTCAAAAAGAATTAAAAAAGAGTTTTTGTGAAAATAAAACGGGACGCCGAGGGCGTCGTCCCCTACGATTGTATAAAAGATTCAATAGTCGTATTCTAATACGTTTTGGCGGTTTCAAAGATTCACATATAGATTAAGAATAGTAAAAATAATTACATAAAATTCAGAAATTGTCGAGTGTTGCCGTAGGGGACGGCGCCCTCGACGTCCCGTAAAAACATACCGAAAACTTGTATCGAGACGGTTTTATAGAGAATTAAAAAATATTCCTTTTCATATATTGAAATTATGAAAAGGAACTTTTTTTTACTGCTCGGGGCTTCTTGCTCGATAATAGGAAGCGTTATCGGGGCGGGGTTTATTACAGGTAAGGAAATATCCGTGTTCTTTCCGGACGGGTCGGTTTCGACCGTTTACCTCGCTTTTACGTTCTTCTTTTTTTTCATTTTCGCATTGTCTTATTCCGAGGGTTTAGCGGTAAAAAAATACGCCGAACCCGTTATTTCGTCGGTCAACGTGGTGATAGCCTCTTGTATGGTTGCAGGGCTTAATAATCTCTATAAAACGGTTTTCCGTCTTTCGGAATACTTTGAAATATTTACGATATTTACTGTGATTTTTGCGTTTTATATAAGCGTGGTCGGCGTAAACGGAATAAGCGTTGTATCTCTCGTTTCTATACCCGTCGTTTTGTTCTTTATCGTCTGTTTTTCGGTCGGGAATCTTTCTTCGCTTAAAATCGAAATAACCGAGAGCGGCAGCGTTTTGTACCCCGTATTATACGTCGGGATGAATTGCCTGCTTTCGTCAGAGCTAATAAGCGACTCGACGCAAAAACTTGCGAGAGGCTTTAAACTCGCAGTCGCGTTTTTAGTTTCGCTTTTGTTGTTTTTAAGTATAACCTGTATCTCGATTTGCATTTCGGGCAGAAGCGGAGAGATGCCTTTTTTAGAAAGCGTGGGTCGCAGTAAGTTTTCGTCCGTCGTAGTTTTCGTGATTACGCTTTTCGCGATTTTTACCACTTTAGTTTCGTCAATGTACTCGTCTTTCAAACTCGCGAAAGGAAAGGCGAGCGTTTTAAAGAAGGTTCTTTTGACGCTCGTCTTTTTCGCTTTATCGAAATTCGGGTTTTCGCAAATCGTAGAGAAATGTTACCCCGTTTTCGGGGCGTTAGGCGTTCTTTACTTTGCGATTATCGTTTTACAAATTTTTCTATCAGGGCGACTAAGGCGTACATCAGCCCCGCAAGAACGCACAGGACGACGGTGCTTGCCATTACAAGGTCGAGTTTGAACACCTGACCGCCGTAGACGATTAAGTAGCCTATCCCTTGTTTCGAGGTAAGATATTCGCCCATTATCGAACCTATCCACGCCATTCCCACGTTGATTTTAAGACAGGATATAAACGTGGGCAGACTCTGAGGCAGTACCAGCTTCGCGAGGATAGTAAGTTTATTTGCTCCCATTGATTTAAGAAGCATAATTTTTCCCTTATCCGTTTCGAGAAAACCGTTTTGCATTGTGATTATCGTAACGATTATCGTAATGAGAACGGTCATAAACACGATTGATTTAACGCCGCTTCCGAACCATACGATAATAATCGGTCCTAACGCGATTTTCGGGAGGCTGTTAAGAACTATGATATACGGTTCGGATATTTTTCTGAAATTTTCAGACAGCCATAATAAAACCGCAAAGAACGTTCCGAGGGCGGTCGCTATAAGAAATCCCGCGACGGTTTCGAAAACCGTCGTTCCGATATGCAGCCACAGGTCTCCGCTTTCAAAAAGATTTTTGAGCGTTATCGCTATTTTAGACGGACTGCTCGACAGAAAACTGTCTATTACGCCTGTCGAGGCGAGCAGTTCCCATATAGCGAATATCGCAACGAGTACGAATATTCTCATAAACGCGACGAACGCGAAATTCTGTCTTTTTTTACGCAAAAAGCGAATGCGTTCGGGTGAAAAATCGTATTTATTTTTCATAATTCAATTCCCTCCATAATCTTTCGAACCATTTTGAAAACCTCGGGTCTTCGCGTCGTTTTAAGGGCGAGACCTCTTTGTTTAAGTCAATCAGGTGAATGTTCAGAATTTTGGACGGTCTTTTGCTGAGGACGATAATTCTGTCTGCGGTCGAAAGGGCTTCGGAAATATCGTGCGTCACGAGTACGGTCGTTTTGTTTTCTCTTCTGATTATTTCGTAGAGATCGTCGCAGACCGCAAGTCTCGTCTGGTAGTCGAGCGCGGAAAACGGTTCGTCTAATAAAAGAAGGTCGGGAGAGGATGCCATCGTCCGTATAAGCGCGGCGCGTTGTCTCATTCCTCCCGAAAGTTGACGGGGGTATTTTTTACGAAATTCCCAAAGTCCGTATTTTTTTAGCAGTTCGTTTACTTTTTCTTTTGATTTTTCGCTTTTATCTCTCTTTACTTCGAGCGGCAGATAAGCGTTTTCCATTATCGTTCGCCACGGGAATAATTCGTCTTTCTGAAGCATATAGCCTATCGAGGTTTTACCTTTTTCCAAAGGCCTACCCTTAATCGTTATTTCTCCCCCCGACGGCTTTAATAGTCCTGCGATAATAGACAGAATACTCGTTTTTCCGCAACCCGACGGACCGATGATTGCGACGAATTCGCCCTCGTCTACGCTGAAAGAAATGCTTTCGAGCGCGCGAATCTCGTCCTTTTCGGTCTGATAGGAGAGCGATATTTTATCCAGCGTAAGTATGTCGTTCATCTTTTGCGTTTCCTTTTTGATTTATCCGTTAATTTCCTTGTATACTTTCTTTGAGATCTCGTCGTAATTTATCTTGTCGTAATCGGCTCTTTTATCGAGTTCGCCCGCGTTTTCCATAACCGTTTGCAGATTGTCGAACGCCTGTTTCGTCATCGTCGTATCGTAAGTCCACGCGTCGATTTTTTTGTAACTTTTTAAAGACGCTGCGATGGATTCCTTTGCCGTTGACGGGAATTGTTTTAAAAGCGAGTCGGCGACTTTGTCCTCGTCTGTCGTCTGAACGTATTTTATCGCTTTCTGAATGGCTCTCATAAACTTTTCGACCGTAGTTTTGTTCTTCTCGAGATAACTCTTCAAAGTCATAAAGGCGGTGTAGGGTATTTCGCCGCTTTCTTCGCCTACGCTCGCAACGACGTAGCCTTTGCCCGCTTTCTGATATTCGCTTGCGGTCGGCTCGAAAAGGGTGGTGTAATCCCCCGTTCCGCTTTCAAAAGCGGGACCCATAAGGTTAAACGCTATATCGTTGTTCAAGGTTATGTTTTCGCCGTTTCTAAGTCCGTGTTTGTTTACGACGTATTCGAACGTCATAGCGGGGACGCCGCCCGTTCTGCCTGCGATAACCGTTTTGTTTTCGAGGTTTTCCCATTTAAAATCGGGTTCGGGTTTTCTCGAAATCAAAAACGAGCCGTCTCGTTTCGTAAGTTGAGAGAATACTCTCGGATAGTCGGTTTTTCCTTCGTTCACGACGTAAATTGCCGCTTCGACGCCCATAAGCCCTATATCCGCGTTTCCGGAAAGAAGAGCGGTCATAGATTTGTCCGCGCCGCCGCCGTTGGTAAGTTCGATTTCCAAGCCCTCTTCTTTAAAGAAATCGTTTTCTATCGCAACGTAAAGGGGAGCGTAAAATATCGAATGGGTAACTTCGTTAAGCCGAACTTTGGTAAGTTTGTTTTCTTCCGACTCTTTGCAGCACGTCAAAGAAAAGGCGAGAGAGCAAAAAGCGAGAAACAATGCAATAAATTTCTTCATAAAACACCTCATTTAGTTTTATATAATATACTATGCCGCCGCCGATTTATTTGACAAAGTCAAAGTTTTACATTATAATAGATAAGACACAAAATTTTCGGAGAAAAGATTATGGATATGAATAAGACGTATAATCCGCAGGAATTCGAAGGAAGAATTTACGGGGAATGGGAAAATAAGGGTTATTTCACCGCTTCGCCGAGCAGGGATAAAATACCGTTTACTATTATGATGCCGCCGCCGAACATTACGGGACAGTTACATATCGGACACGCTCTCGACGAGTCTATACAGGACAGTATCATCAGATTCAGAAGGATGCAGGGCTACGAGGCGTTGTGGCTCCCCGGAACCGATCACGCGTCGATAGCGACCGAAGTTAAAGTCGTAGACCAACTCAAAGCCGAGGGGCTTACGAAAGAACAGGTCGGCAGAGAAGAGTTTCTGAAGAGGACGTGGGCGTGGAAAGAGAAATACGGCGGCAGAATCGTCGAGCAGTTAAAGAGGCTCGGCTCGTCCTGCGACTGGTCTAAACTCGCTTTCACCATGGACGACAGATGTTCCGCCGCAGTCAAAGAAGTTTTCGTCAATCTTTACGAAAAAGGTTTGATTTATCAGGGAAAGAGAATAATTAACTGGTGTCCGTGTTGTAAGACCGCTCTTTCGGACGCGGAAGTCGAATACTCGGAAGAGCCGTCTTTCTTCTGGCATCTCAGATATTATTTCAAGGACAGCGATAAGTATCTCGTGGTCGCTACGACCCGTCCCGAGACTATGTTCGGAGATACTGCGGTCGCGGTCAACCCCAAAGACCCGAGATATAAAGGACTTGTCGGAAAATCGCTTATTCTGCCCATAGTCGGAAGAGAAATTCCGCTTATCGCGGACGATTACGTCGATATGGAGTTCGGTACGGGCGCGGTTAAAATCACTCCTGCTCACGACCCCAACGACTTCGAGGTCGGAACTCGTCACAATCTCCCCGTAATAAGGGTTATGGACGACGGCGCGGTGATGAACGAAAACGCAGGTAAGTATCAGGGAATGTCTCGTTACGATTGCAGAAAGGCTGTCGTCGAAGAACTTAAAAAACTCGGAAACCTCGAAAAAATCGAACCGCACGTTCACAACGTGGGGCATTGTTACCGTTGCCACGATACGGTCGAACCTATCGTTTCAAAACAATGGTTCGTCAAAATGGAACCGCTTGCAAAGCCCGCTATTTCGGCGGTCAGAAAAAAGAGCATCAAGTTCACGCCGCAGAGATTTACGAAAATCTATTACAACTGGATGGAGAACATCAAGGACTGGTGTATCTCTCGTCAACTCTGGTGGGGTCACAGAATACCCGTTTACTACTGCGACGACTGCGGCGAAACCATCGTGACGAAAGAAGAACCTACCGTTTGCCCGAAATGCGGCTCGAAAAAACTTCGTCAGGACGAGGACGTTTTAGACACTTGGTTCAGTTCGGCTCTCTGGCCGTTCTCTACGCTCGGATACCCGAAAGAAACGAAAGAGTTTAAATATTTCTATCCTACCGATCTGCTCGTGACGGGATACGATATAATTTTCTTCTGGGTTGCGAGAATGATATTCAGCGGTATCGAACACACGGGAAGAATTCCTTTCAAGGACGTACTTATTCACGGCATAGTGAGAGATTCTCAGGGCAGAAAGATGAGTAAATCTCTCGGAAACGGCGTTGATCCGCTCGACATTATCGACAAATACGGAGCGGATACGCTGAGATACTGTCTTTTGAACGGCATTTCGGCGGGTAACGACATAAGATTCTCGCCCGAAAAACTCGAAGGTTGCAGAAATTTCATAAATAAGATATGGAACGCTTCGAGGTTCGTTCTTATGAATTGCGAGGGCAGAAAGGTAAAAGCGGATATTGCCGACGTCAAACTCGTCGCTGCGGACAAATGGATAATTTCCAAGTTGAACTCGGTGGTAAAAGAAGTTACCGTAAATATGGAGAAGTATGAAATCGGTCTCGCTTGCGCCGCTTTGCAGGACTTCGTATGGTCGGACTTCTGCGACTGGTACATCGAACTTTGCAAACCGACTTTGTACGGCGACGACAACGAAAAGAAAGACGACGTGGTAAGCGTTCTTTGCTACGTTCTCAAAAATATGCTTAAACTTCTTCACCCGTTTATACCGTTCGTTACCGAAGAGATTTATCAGCATATTCCCAAGACCAGAGGCAGTATAATGGTGTCTGAATTCCCGAAATACAATGCGAAATTCGCATACAGAAAGGAAAGAGCCAACACCGAAAAAATAATGAACGTTATAAAGTCCATTCGTAATATCAAGGCGGAAACGGGAGCCGCTCCTTCCGCTAAGGTCGATTTATACGTCGTAACCGAGAATAAGAGGCTTATCGAAAACGGGGCGAACTATATCAAAAAACTCGCAAACGTAGGCGAAATCAAGTTTATAGATAGTAAAGAAGCGATAAACGAAAAAGTTGTGTCGAAGATTTTCGAGGGGGTCGAGGTATACGTTCCTCTCGGCGAACTTGTGGACTACGAAAAAGAACTCGTCCGATTAAAGGGCGAACTTTCTAGTGCCGAAAACGAAATTTCGAGAGCGGAGGGCAAGTTGAAAAATCAAGGCTTTATAGCGAAAGCTCCCAAGGCGCTTGTAGATGGCGAAAAGGCTAAAATAGTTAAATTCACAGAGATAAGAGAGAAAATATTGAAGAGTATCGAAGAACTCGAAAACTGAGCGGTTTATTTCCGCGTTTTCGGGAAACGGAGTAAAATTTGAATAATAAAAAGACATTAAAAGTAAGATTTTTGGGCGGCGTAGGCGAAATAGGCAAAAATATGACCGCCCTCGAATACGGTAAGGATATAATCATTATCGACGCGGGACTTACCTTCCCGAACGCCGATATGCCGGGTATCGACCTTCTCATACCCGATATATCCTATCTCGTACAGAATAAGGACAAAATAAGAGGTATTGTTTTAACGCACGGACACGAGGACCATATAGGCGGACTTCCGTACATTCTCAAGGAGATAAACGTTCCCGTATACGGGACGAAACTCACGCTTATGCTTCTCGAGCATAAACTCATCGAACAGAGAGTTTCCGGTTATTCGCTTAACTGCGTAAAACCTTCGGGCGTCGTTAAACTCGGCTGTTTCTCGGTCGAATTCGTACACGTCAACCATTCCATACCGGGCAGTTGCGCCCTTTCCATTACCACGCCCGTCGGAATCGTTTACCACTCGGGCGATTTCAAAGTCGATTTAACGCCCATAAACGGCGAAATGATCGATATTCCGAGAATATCGGAAATCGGAAAGAAGGGCGTAACTCTTCTTCTTTGCGAATCGACTAACGTCGAGCAGGAAGGCTACACGATGAGCGAACACGTAGTAGGCGAGACTCTCGACAGACTTTTTGCCGACAACGCAAAAAGACGACTTATAGTAGCGACTTTTGCGACGAACGTTCACAGGCTTCAACAAATTATCAATCTTGCCGAAAAACATAAGCGGAAAATAGCCTTTTCGGGCAGGAGTATGCTGAACGTCGTAGATGCGGCGACCAAGGTCGGGGAAATAGATATTCCCGAAAATCTCGTCGTAGACATCGAGAAGATAAAAAATTACGCGGATAAGGATCTCGTTATCGTTTCGACGGGCAGTCAGGGCGAGCCGATGAGCGCGCTCACGAGAATGGCGGCCGGCGACTATAATCAGGTTCAGGTCGGCAGTAACGATACGATAATTATTTCCGCTTCGCCTATTCCCGGCAACGAGAGAAGTATCTATCAGGTTATAAACAACTTATACAGGAAGGGCGCGGAGGTCGTATATAAATCCATAACGAAGATACACGTTTCTGGTCACGCTTGTCAGGAAGAGTTAAAAATACTTCATACGCTTTTGAAACCGAGGTTCTTTATTCCCGTCCACGGCGAATACAGACATCTTAAAAAGCATTGCCGTTTAGCGAAAGAAATCGGAATGAAAGACAGCAATATGCTGATCGCCGATATAGGAGACACGGTGGAGGTTACGCCGAGAAGTATCAAAAAAGGCGAAAAATTCCAGTCGGGAACGAGGTATATCGACGGTCTTTCGATTGACGACAGCGAAAACGTGGTAAGAGACAGAAAGCACCTTGCCGAGGACGGACTTATGGTTGCGGTTTGCTGCGTATCCGAAGATACGGGCGAAATCGTTCAGGGGCCCGATATCATTAACAAAGGCTCTATTTTGTCCGACGCCCAGATAGCCGAAGCGAAGAATATCATAATAAAGACGATAAACTCGTTCGACGTGAAGTCGGTCGGGGATATGAGCGAAATAAGAAACACCATCAGAAAGAATCTGCGGAACTTCATTATTAAAAAGACTAAGAAAAGTCCTATGATAATTCCCGTCGTTACAGAAGTATAATGAACGAATACGTTAAATCGCTTATCATAGAAAACGCCTCTTTGACCGTTACGCCCGAACTTATGAAACTTCGTAACGAATACAGGGAAGCGGGCATACCCACGATTTTAACGGAAAGTCTCAATTTTCTCGTTCAATCCGCAGTTATGATAAAGGCGAAGAGAATACTCGAATTCGGGACTTCCGTCGGCTGTTCGGGAATAGCGCTTTTGCAGGCGTTAAAGGACGCGGAGTTATACACGGTCGAAAGATACCGCCCCGCGGAGGACTTGGCGACTGAAAACTTTAAAAAGTTCGGATTATACGACAGAACGCATTGTCTTTTCGGCGAAGCGACGGAGATTGCGGACGGTATCGACGGCGAGTTCGATTTCATATTTTTGGACTGTAACAAATCGAAGTACAAGGACTTGCTGCCGAAAGTGAAAGGCAAGTTGAAAAGCGGCGGCGTGATATTTGCCGACAACGTGCTTTTCAGAGGTTACGTCAGCGGGGAAGTGAAAACCCCTCACAGACACAATACGATAAAAAACAACATGCGTGAGTTTCTGCGGCTCATATCGACGGACGAAGATTTCATCACGAACGTTATAGAAGTCGGAGACGGAGTAAGCGTTTCGCTTAAAAAGTAAAATGAGTAAAGTTGAACTTTTAGCCCCTGCCGGGAATTATTCAAAATTTAAAACCGCCTTGTACTTCGGGGCGGACGCCGTATATATAGGCGGAAAAGATTTTTCGCTTCGCGCGTTCTCGGATAATTTCTCGGACGAGGAGATAGAAAAAGCGGTAAAAGAGGCTCATGAAAAAAACGTCAAAATCTACGTTACCGTCAATATTTTTGCGAGAAATTACGACTTTTGTAAAGCGGCTGAATATTTCCGTTTTTTGGAAAATATAAACGTTGACGCGGTACTTATAACCGACCCCGGACTTATCTCGCTTTGCAAAGAAGTCGCGCCGAATTTAAAAATTCATCTTTCGACGCAGGCGAACACGTTAAATAAATACGCGGTCAGATTCTGGGCTAAGCAAGGCGTGGAAAGAGTGGTTCTCGCAAGGGAGTTGTCTCTTGCCGAAATTAAGGAAATTCACGAATTTTGTCCCGAAACGCAGTTGGAGGCGTTCGTTCACGGCGCAATGTGCATTTCGTACAGCGGCAGATGCCTTTTATCTAACTATTTCAACGGCAGAGACGCCAACAGAGGCGAATGCGTTCAGGCTTGCAGATGGAGTTACGAACTTCGCGAGAAATCGAAAAGCGGCGAGTTTTTCCCCGTCGAAGAGGACGGCAGAGGGACTTACGTTTTAAACAGCAAAGACCTCAATATGATAAATCATATCGGCGAAATGATAGAATCGGGTATTTGTTCGCTCAAAATAGAGGGCAGAATGAAGAGCGAATACTATCTTGCGACCGTCGTAAACGCGTATAGAAGAGCGATTGACGAATATTATAAAATCGGCGATAAATACGCAAAAAATACAATGTTTTACGACGAGTTGAAAAAGACTAATCACAGGGCTTTTACCACCGCTTATATGTTCGACGACAACGATGAGACCGTAAACTACGAAGACACTCAGTCGAGCGGCGAAAAACAGTTTATCGCGGTCGTAACCGAGGGCTCGGACGAGAAGGGATATTTTGTAGCCGAAATGCGTAACCGTTTCAAAAAGGGCGACAGGCTCGAACTTCTCACGCCGAACGAGAATTTCAACGAAATCATCGAAATAGGCGAAATGCGGGACGCGGACGGAAATTTAGTTGAGGATGCTAAGATTGTTCAGCAGAAACTAAAAATCTACTCGACGGTAAGAACAAAAGTCGGGGATATATTAAGAAAGTAAAAACATAATACGACAAAAAACGACATAGACTTATCTTAGTTGCAGGTGATTTCGTCAGAACGCAATCGCCTGCGGATACGGAGGTGGGTCTATTTTTTTTGATTTTTTAAATTATATCGTCGCTAAAATCGTTTTTTTCTGCTCGGGAGTGGGCGGCGACAGTTTTCCGAAACCATTGTCGCCCGAGGAAGAGGCGAAGTATCTGACCCTTTTCAGAGAAAACGGGGATAAAAGGGCGAGAGATATTCTTATAAAGCACAATTTAAGGCTTGTCGCTCATATTGCCAAAAAGTATCAGGGAGCGGAAGACGCAGACGACCTTATTTCGGTAGGGTCGATAGGTCTTATCAAGGCGATAAGCAGTTACGACCCGTCGAAGGGAACGCAACTCGCGACCTATACCGCAAGGTGTATAGAAAACGAAATACTTATGCTTCTAAGGTCGAACAAGAAGTACAAAAACAACGTTTCTTTATACGACAGCGTAGGAGTTGATAAAGACGGCAACGAACTCACGATTATAGACCTTCTCGCCGAAAAAGAGGACAGCGTACTGAGCAAAGTCGAAAACAAACTTATAAAAGATAAGTTCGTAGAGGTTATGGAACGCAGTCTCACTCATAGGGAATATAAAATAATATGCCTGAGATACGGGATAAACGGCAGACGACCTCTCACTCAGAAAGAGGTGTCGAAACTTCTCAGAATTTCCCGTTCTTACGTTTCGAGAATAGAGAAAAAGGCGATAGATAAGATAAAAGAGACAGTTAAAAACGAAAAAATAGAAGTTTAAAAAAGAATTTCGGCGAAAACCCTTGCAAAAAAGGAGAATTTATTATATCATATAATCAGGAGGAGCGGGGAAAACCGCTGTGTTATATGATGAAATATTATCTTGCGATAGATATCGGCGCGTCGAGCGGAAGACATATACTTTCGCATATCGAGGACGGAAAAATTATACTCGAAGAAGTTTACCGTTTTGAAAACGGTATGGAAGAAAAAGATGGACATCTTATATGGAATTACCGCAAACTGTTCGACAATATCGTAGAGGGCTTAAAGATTTGCAAGACGGTCGGTAAAATTCCCGAAAGCGTCGGAATAGACACATGGGGGGTAGATTACGCGCTTCTCGATAAGAACGACGAGGTTATAGGCGACGTGTTCGCTTACAGAGACGGCAGAACGGAAGAACCCATCAAAAAACTTCATTCGGTAATTCCGTTTGAAAAACTTTACGAGAGAACGGGTTCGCAGTTCCAGATATACAACACTATTTATCAGTTGTATACCGATAAACTTTCGGGCAAACTCGATAACGCCGAAAGGTTTCTTATGATGCCCGACTTCTTTGCGTTCCTTTTAACGGGCGTAAAGAAAAACGAATTTACGAACGCTTCCACCACGGGACTTTTAAGCGCGAAAACGAGAGAATGGGATATGGAGACCGTAAAGGAACTCGGGCTTCCCGAAAAACTCTTCAAGCCCCTTTCCGATCCCGCTACGCTCGTGGGCAAGGTTAAACCCGAGATAGCAAGGGTTATCGGCTATGAAACGAAAGTCGTACTCACGGCAACTCATGATACCGCGTCGGCGGTAATGGCTGTACCCGAACTCGGAATGCCTCTTTACATATCGAGCGGAACGTGGTCTCTTCTCGGAATAGAAAGTCCGAAAGCGATAGCGACGAAAGAGGCCTTGGCAGCCAACTTTACGAACGAGGGCGGCTACGGCAGAACCACTCGTTTCCTTAAAAACATAATGGGTCTTTGGATGATACAGAACGTCCGCAAAGAACACGGCAAAAAGTACAGTTGGGGAGACTACGTCTTAATGGCTAAGGAGGCGAAAGATTTCCGCAGCATAGTAGACGTGAACGATCCTGTGTTCTTAGCCCCCGCGAGTATGATCGACGCCATAAGAGAATACTGCGTCAAAACAAATCAGAAAGCCCCCGAAACCCCCGGTGAAATCGCCCTTTGCGTATACGACAGTTTAGCCGTATGCTACGCGAAAGCGATAGACAATATCGAGGCGATAACGGGTATGAAGTTCGATACTATTCATATCGTCGGAGGCGGCTCTATGAACGGATACTTAAACGAACTCACCGCAAAGCGTTCGGGCAGGAAAGTTATGGCGGGACCCGTAGAGGCTACCGCTATCGGAAATATTATCGCTCAACTTCTTTACGACGGAGCGGTTAAGGATATAAATTCCGCGAAAATGCTTGTAAAAGATTCGTTCGACGTACAAACTATCGGATAAATCGTAATAATTCACCCTCGGACTAATATAAATGTATAGGGGTGAATTATTTTGTTAAAACTAAACGACAGGAAACTCAGCGTTATAACCGCGATAATTCTGGTATTTATAATCTGCGGAATTGTCGCGGTTTGTTCTATTCCCGGCGAAACGGTCGTTATAAACGGCGGCAAGGGTTACGCTCCTATCTACAACGGCGACAGGAGTAAAAACGGAGTCGCTCTTTCGTTCAACGTGTACGAGGGAACGGAAATCGTAGAGGGAATACTCGACGTTTTAGACGAAAAAAACGCCAAAGCGACCTTTTTCATCGGCGGCTGTTGGGCTGACGACAATATCGATACGGTAAAAAAGATACTTGAAAAAGGTCACGAAATAGGCAGCCACGGGTATTTTCATAAAGACCATTCCAAACTGACCGAAGATCAGAACAGAGCGGAAATGGAACTTCTGCACGCCCTTATAAAGAAAGAAACGGGCGTTGAAATAAAGTACTTCGCGCCGCCGTCGGGAGCGTTTTCCAAAACCACTTTGAAAGTTGCCGAGTCGATGGGCTATAAAACCATACTGTGGAGTAAGGACACTATCGACTGGCGTGATAAAAACGTAACGACCGTATATAACAGAGCGACTAAAAACGTTTCGGGGGGAGATATTATACTTATGCACCCGAAAGAACATACTTTAAAGGCGTTGCCCGATATACTCGATTATTACGAAAAAATCGGGTTGAGAGCGGTCTGTATAAGCGAATGCATACAAGGAATATGATATTTGAAAAAAGATACGATAACGGACTGAGGCTCGTAGTCGTCCCAATGGAAGCGATGCTTTCCGTCACCGCGGGAATTATGGTAGGAGTCGGCAGTTGTTTTGAAAACGAAAGCGAAAACGGCATATCTCATTTCATAGAACACACCACGTTCAAAGGGACGAAGAGATTTAATTCTTACGGACTTTCGTCCGCGTTCGACGATATAGGGTCTCAGGTCAATGCGTTTACATCAAAAGAAACGACCTGCTATTACGTCAAGAGTACCGAAACGGCGTTGGAGCGTTCTTTTGAACTTCTGTCGGATATGTTTTTAAATTCGACTTATAAAAAAGCCGAACTCGAAAAGGAAAAGGGCGTAGTTATCGAGGAGATAAATATGTGTCTCGATACCCCCGAGGACCTATGTCTCGACAATCTTTCGGAGGCGTATTTCGGCAATCAGGGACTCGGAAAGACGATTCTCGGAACTTACGACAACGTAAAATCGTTCGATAAATCGGGAATAGAGAAATTCAGAAAGCGGTTTTATAACGCCGATAACGCGGTAATCTCTTTCGCGGGACGCATTACGAAAGAAACCGCCGAGAAACTCGTAGAAAAGTACTTTTTGCCCTATGTTTCCGATTTGAAATCGGAAGAGAAAAACGGCGGCGATTTCGCTCTAATCGAAGGCGTTAAAAAAGTTAAAAAAGATATAGAGCAAACGCATATCGGACTTGCTTTCGAAGGAATAAAATACGACGACGATATGATTGACTCGATGAACGTTTTAAACAACGTTACGGGCGCGGGAATGAGCAGCAGGCTTTTTCAGAAAATAAGGGAAGAAATGGGGCTTTGTTACACCGTATATTCCTATCCGTCCTGCTACCTTTCGACGGGGACTTTCGCGGTTTACGCAGGTGTTACGCCCGAGAGCGCGGAAAACGCCGTCTCGGCTATCTTCGACGTTTTAAAAGAGTTGAAGAGAAACGGCATTACGAAAGAAGAGTTCGAGAGGGGAAAGGCGCAGACTATAAGTTCGTTTGCTTTCGGACAAGAAAGCACTTCCTCGCAAATGCTTTTATACTCGAAATATCTCCTTTCGACGGATAAAATATTTGACGTTGACGCCAAACTCGAACGAGTTAAAAATCTGAGCATAGATAAAATAGGCGAACTTTTAGACAGAATGAACTTCGAGAGATATTGCGTATCGCTCGTCGGGAAAAACGTAGCCGATTAAGTTATAGTTTTGTAAAATTTATCGCTGTTTTTATATTTTCGGTTGACAATTCGGGTATAAACATATTATAATATAGCCGATATAAGGTGTAAAACACCGTTTGCAAAAGGAGAGGACATGAATTCCAGATACGAAGAGGCGAAAGCCATATACGCTAAATACGGAGTCGATACCGACGCCGCTATAAAAAAACTTAAAACCGTTCCGATTGCCGTACATTGCTGGCAGGGTGACGACGTTACGGGTTTCGATCACGACGGACCTTTAACGGGCGGTATTCAGACTACGGGAAATTATCCCGGTAAGGCTAAAACTCCCGAACAACTTATGCAGGATATGGACAAGGCGATGTCGCTTTGCCCCGGCAAAAAGAAGTTGAATCTTCACGCCTGCTACGCTATTTTTGAGAAAGGCGAGTTCGTAGACAGAGACAAGATTGAACCCAAGCACTTCAAAAAATGGGTTGAATTTGCGAAAGAGAGGGGAATGGGTATCGACTTTAACCCCACGTTCTTCTCGCACCCCATGGTTAAAAACGGACTTACGCTTACAAGCCCCGATGAAAACGTCAGAAAGTTCTGGGTAAATCACGGCAAGGCTTGCGTGAGAATATCCGAATATTTCGCAAAAGAAACGGGTATTCCCTGCGTAATGAATATCTGGATAGGCGACGGATTCAAGGACGTTCCCGCAGACAGAATGGGACCGAGACTCAGGTATAAGAAATCGATTGAAGAAATTCTTTCCGAACCGTTCGACAGAAATCTCGTAAAACCGTGCGTCGAGTCGAAAGTATTCGGAATAGGCGTAGAATCTTATACGGCGGGCAGCGCGGAATTTACTTTAAGTTTCGCCGCAATGCACGAAGGTTGCCTTCCGCTTATGGACAACGGACACTATCACCCGACAGAACTCGTTTCGGATAAGATTCCCGCTCTTTTGTGCTTCTTCCCCGAGATTGCTTTGCATATAACGAGGGGCGTAAGATGGGATTCCGACCACGTTCTTCTTTTCGACGACGAGACGAAAGAAATGGCTAAGGAAATCGTCAGATGCAACGCTTTGGACAGGGTTTATATGGCTCTCGATTACTTTGACGCGAGCATCAACCGTATTTCGGCTTGGGTCGTAGGTATCAGAAGTTGGCAAAAGGCTCTTCTTTCCGCTATGGTTACGCCTTGCGCGACGCTTAAAAAGTTGCAGGATGAGGCGAACTTCACGAAACTTATGGTAATGCAGGAAGAAATGAAGACCATGCCGTTCGGCGACGTCTGGGCTGAATATTGCAGAGAATGCGGAGTTGCCGCCGATACTTCGTGGTACGACGAGATCATGAAGTACGAAAAGGATGTTTTATCCGCAAGATAATTCAATAAAAACAAAAACGGGCGCAAATTATTTGCGCCCTTGATTATAAGGAAGTGTTAAAAATGATTAAAATAGACGTAATATCGGGTTTTTTGGGCGCAGGAAAAACGACGCTCATCAAAAAGTTGTTTGAGAGCAAACTGAAAAACGAAAAAGTCGTTCTTATCGAAAACGAATTCGGCGAAATAGGCGTTGACGGGTCGTTCTTAAAAAACAGCGGAGTACAGATCAAGGAAATAAATTCGGGTTGTATATGCTGCTCGCTCGTCGGCGATTTTTCTAAATCTATGAAAGAACTCGTAGAGAATTACGCTCCCGACAGAATTATAATAGAACCGTCGGGCGTGGGTAAACTTTCCGATATAATTAAGGCTATCGAGAAAGTGGACGAGCCTTTGAAGATAAATATCGTAGCAACCGTAGTTGACGGCGGCAAATGCAAAATGTACTACAAGAACTTCGGCGAGTTTTACGACGATCAGGTCAAACAGGCGAATACTATCATTGTTTCCAAAGCCGATAAACTTACGAACGATAAGGTTTTGGCGGCTGTCGAACTTATAAAGTCGCTTAATCCTCACGCAACCGTAGTAACCACGCCCGTAACCGAACTCAAAGCGGATAAACTTCTCGAAGTTCTCGAGGGAGATACGCATAACGTTGACGCTCTTTTGAAGAGTCTCGAACTTGACGAGCATGATGCTCACGGCCATTGTTGTCATCACGACCACGACGATGACGACGAGGACGAACACGATCATTGCTGCCACCACGACCACGACGATGACGATGAGGACGAACACGACCATTGCTGCCACCACGACCATGGCGAACACGAGCATCATCACCATCACCATGCCGACGAAGTGTTTACGAGTTGGGGCGTAGAAACTCCCGTTTCGTTCACTAAGGAAAAACTCGAAGCCGCATTAAAGACTTTATGCGACGAAAATGCGGGTCTCGGAGTAATTTTAAGAGCGAAAGGGGTTGTAAAAGCGGCTGACAACGGAAAATGGTATTATTTCGATCTCGTTGCGGGCGATTATGAAATAAGACTCGGCGAACCCGATTACACGGGTAAGATTTGCGTTATAGGTTCTAAGATTGACGAGAAGAAAATCGAAAATCTCTTTTTAGGAGAATAAAATATGGCAAGAACCTTCCCCGCGGTACTCGTAAGAGGAATACTTGAAAGCGGAAAAACCACCTTTATCATAGATTCGCTTTTAAACGGCGATTTCGGCGATATAGGCAGAGTACTCGTTTTATCGACAGAAGAGGGCGAAGTCGAGTATGACCCGTCCGCTCTTGCGAAAGTTAACGCCGTATACTATCAGTTTGAAAGCCCCGAAGATTTCACAGTCGAAAAAATCAACGATTTGATAAGGGTAAATAAGCCGCACGCTTTATTTATCGAAGAAAACGCAATGTGGGATTGGGAAAATATCAAACTCCCGCCTTACGTTATGGTCGAACAGACTTTTACGATTATCGACGCTACCACGTTCAAAATTTACTTCAACAATATGAGACAGAAGTTTCAGAATATGGTAGGTTCTTCCGACATCGTTATAATGAACAGATGCGAAGAGTCGTCGGAAATGGCGGGATATAAGAGAAGTCTGAAACTTATCAATAAAAACGCATATTTCATCACTCTCGGTAAAGACGGAAACCCCGTCAGTTTTGTAGAGGAATTGCCTTATAAAATCGCCGACGAAATGAAGATTTCCGACGATGATTTCGGCGTGTTTTATATTGACACTTTCGACAATCGGTCGAGGTACGAGGGGAAGATAGTCGAGTTTAACTGTATGACGGTTTTATCGTCGAAACTACCCGAAAACACTTTTGTTGCGGGCAGACTCGCAATGACTTGTTGCGCAAACGATATTCAACTTATAGGGCATTTGTGTTCGTCGGATAAACCCTTGAAACTCAAAAACAAAGCATGGGTTCATTTGAGGGCGAGAATACATTATCTATCCGAAAACGAGCAGGACGAACCGCAGATAATTCTCGAATATTTAAAGTCGGAGCCGATAACGGAAATCGAAAATCCCGTAGTTTCTTTACAGTAAGAATAATATATAAAATTTGTAAATCAGAAAAATGGACGTCGCCTTAAAGTCGCCGTCCCGTATAATTGCAAATCAAATAAAAACAAGGTACCTGATACATTTGTCAGGTATCTTGTTTTTTTTTAAAACCTTTTTTTCGATAACGAATAATTCAATAGCGTTAGTCCAACGGACTTATAATCGTTCTGTGGTTTTTTGCCAATCTTCTGTTTAACGATTCGAAACAGAAGGTGAGAGCCTTGCCCAAAATGACGTCCGCTTCTATTAAGCATAGCAGCAAAGTCACATATTGCCAGTTATGAGCGAAATCGGTTGTGATATTCGGCAATTTCATCATAAGCGGCATAAATCGACAGAGGCAAACGACCGACGTAATTACTATAATTGCCGTAACGATAAATCTGTAAAGGTTGTACGGCTTGCATATAATATAGAAATACGAGATACCTCCGAACGTCAACGCCGCAACGAGAAGAGTATTGAACATTCCGTTTGTCGGCGTGTTGAATTGTATCGGCGTATGCTTGTCGAGTATTTTAAAGAGTAAAATATTAAACATTAAAATACAAGTGCCGGGCAGGGCGTGCGATATCAGATAGCCGATAAATTTTCCGTGGACTTTGTTTGTATTCGGTTGCATCGAAAGGGCAAACGAACCGAAGCCTATAACGAGCATTTCGAGAAGCATCATCATACTGCTTTCGAGCAAAAACAATTCTTTCGAGAAAATCGAAACTATTGCGAGAGCCATGGTAAACAGCGTTTTCATAAGGAAAAGCGAGGACGATTTCTCGATGTTGTTTATAACCCTTCGACCCTCTGCAACGACGTGCGGAATAGAGTTGAAGTTGTTGTCCATTAAAACTATATGGGCGATATTTTTCGTCGCGTCGCTTCCCGTTGCTACCGTTATGGAACAGTCGGACTCTTTCATTGCGAGGATATCATTTACGCCGTCGCCCGTCATTGCGACGGTGTGACCGACGGATTTTATCGCTTTAACAAGAATCGCTTTCTGATCGGGTGTAACTCTTCCGAAAACGTTGTATTTGTTCGCAACGTTTATGACCTCGGTTTCGTTCATCCCCTCCAAACTTACGAATTTGTCCGCGCCGTCTATTCCCGCGCGTCTTGCGACTTCGGCTACGGTCATGGGGTTATCGCCCGAAATAACTTTCACGGCGACGTCGTTTTTCTTAAACCAGTCGATTGTCTTTATCGCGTCTCTTCTGATATTGTCGCTGAGAGTTATAAGAGCGAAAGGTCTTACGTCTTTCGGTATTTTGTCGTCTTCGATAGGTTTATCGGATTTTGCGAGCATCAGAACCCTTTGTCCGAGAGAAGTGTAGTGTTCGATCTGGTTTTTCACCGACGAACCCATATATCTTTTTTCGATAATAAATTCGGGAGCGCCAAGTACGAAAGTTCCGATTTCTTCTTTGTTGTTGGTAAACGTTACCGCCGAATATTTTCGTTCGGACGAAAACGGTATTTTCTTACTCGATACGAGTTTCGATTGATTGCCGAAATAATTTTTAAGCGCTCTTGCCGTTTGATTGTTGTCGTTTAAGGCGTGTTGCATAGAGGCGATTATTTCGTTTACCGAATACGGATAAGTGCTGTTGAACAGAATACAGTTCGAGACTTTCATTCTGCCGTCTGTAATCGTTCCCGTTTTATCGAGACAGAGAACGTCAACCCTTGCGAGCATTTCGAGCGAGTACATATCCTGTACGGAAGTATGCCTGTTTGCAAGCCTTATAACGCCGACCGCCAAGGCGAGAGTAGTCAAAAGAAACATTCCCGAAGGAATCATGCCGATAACGACCGAAGTAGTTCTGCTTACAACTTCCACGACGCCGTCTGCCGTCAATTTACCGCCTGCGATAAACGCCGGATTGCCGCCTCGTATAATAGCGTTATAATTCGTTAAAGCCGTTCCGATGCTTACGGGAATAATCAAGAAGCCTATAACCCTTATGATCCATTGCAAGGTTATCATAAGTTCGGAGTGCGGTTTTTTGAATTTCTTGGCTTTTGCGGAAAGGGTTTGAATATACCTTTCTTCGCCGACCTTATCCACAACCGCAAGCGCGGAGCCGCTGACGACGAAACTGCCCGATAGAACGGTGTCGCCCGCCGCTTTTTTAACGGGGACGGATTCGCCCGTGAGCATCGATTCGTTTACTTCGAGAAAACCGCTGAGAACCGTTCCGTCCACGCAGATCTGATCTCCCGTCGATATTTTAATTACGTCGTCCAGAACTATTTCGTTTACGGGAATTTTCGTAATCTTTGCATTTCTCAGTACCGCTGCATTCGGTTGATTTAAAATCGACAGTTTTTCTATCGAGTTTTTTGCTTTAATTTCCTGAAAAATACCTATTCCGAGGTTTAACGCGTAAACTAAGACGAAAAAGTAGTTCGCCCAGTTCGTTTCCCTCGCGATAATCAACGCGACAACGCATAAAACGCAGAGCAGGTTGAAAAACGTGAACAAATTCGACGAAACGATCTGAAAGACGGTACGAGAGTAGGTCTTTTCCTTGTCGTTTGTCTGATTTTGTCTCGTTCTTAAAGCGACTTGTTCGCTGTTTAAGCCGTTTATTACGTCGGGGTTAAACCTTTCCGACTCGGGAATAGGTACTTTAACCGATTTTTTTCGCCGTTTTTTTCTTATGTGCGGTTTAATAAAATTGTCGATAACCTTGTCGGCAACGTTATTAGGTTCCTTTTTCTTGTCTGTTTTGTCCATTTTATGTTCCTGTTTCAATCTATTACATACGTCTTATGACTTGTGAGAAGATTATATCACATTTACGGGGTTTAATCAAAGAATTAGCGAAAACATTATCAAAAAATTTAGCGAAATATTTATTGACGAAGCGATAACTTGACAATATTTATGTTTTTTGTTAAAATATGGTTGCTATGAATAAGAAAATATTAAAAAAATATGCTGAACTCGTTGTAAAAACGGGCGTTAATCTTCAAAAGAAAGAAGCGCTTGTAATTTCTGCGCCGGTAAACGCAGCCGATTTCGTCGAAGAAATCGTCCTTTCGGCTTATAAGAACGGCGCGTCGGACGTCGAAGTTTTATGGAATGACGAGATCGTATCGAGATACGGTTTCAGGTACAAGACGAAAAAACAACTCGCAATTATTTCCGAATGGGAAAAAATTCAAAGAGAGTCGTTCGTCGATAAAAAAGTGGCGTATATGGCGATTATTTCGGACGACCCCGAAAATTTCAAAGGTATCAACCCCGAGAAAATCGCAATATACAGGAGGGCTAAAAACGCCGCGTTTTCAAAATTCAGGGACTATACCTCGTCTAACAAGATAAGATGGAGTTTGTTCGCCTATCCTAATAAAAAATGGGCTAAAAAGGTGTATCCCGATTTGTCCGCTACCGAGGCTATGAAAAAACTCTGGCAGGCTATAATCGATACCGCGAGACTTTCTGCCGACGATCCCGTAAAGGCATGGGAAGAGCATCAGAACACGCTTCAAAGTCGTTGCGATAAATTAAACGGGGCAAAAATAAAGAAGTTGCACTATAAAAATTCTATCGGAACAGATTTTTCGATAGGACTTCCCGAAAACTATCTATTTTGCGGCGGAGCGGAAGCGGGCGTTTTTGACGGCGTAAAGTTCGCCGCTAACATTCCGACCGAGGAGGTTTTCTCGTCTCCGGACAGAAATTCGGCGAACGGAAAATTATCGGCTTCTATGCCGCTTTGCAGAAACGGACAGATAATCGAGAACTTTTGGTTTGAATTTAAAGACGGAAAAATAGTCGATTACGGCGCAGAAAAGGGGTTAGACAATCTGAAGAGTATAATCGAAACCGACGAGGGGTCTCGTTATCTCGGCGAAATTGCCCTTGTCGGCTACAATTCACCGGTAAGAAAACAAAATACGCTTTTTTACGAGACTCTTTTCGACGAAAACGCGAGTTGCCATTTTGCGATAGGCGATTCTTATCCGAACTGCGTAATAGGCGGCGCGGATATGGATGAAAATCAGATTAAAGCGGCAGGGCTTAACGTGTCTCTCGAACACGTTGATTTTATGGTCGGAACAAAAGATTTATCCATAAAAGCGGAAACCGAGGACGGAAAGTTCTTCGACGTATTTATAGACGGCGATTGGGATATATAAGATGTGAGAGGGTAGTATGGACGATAAAATTAAGATAATCGAATACAAAGTGGAAGATTTCGACGGGATTTCCGAGGAAAAACTTGAAGAAATCATCGAAAAAATTAAACTCGTAAACGGCGTTCTCGACGCCAAATTCGATATTGAAAACAAGTCTCTTCGCTACGGAATAGGCGATAAGACGAGCGATTACGACGTTTTCAGCGCGATATGCGGTATTTTTGAAGAAGAAAATATCGAGTTCGATTTCGGCGGAGACGAGGAAGTAAAAGATACCGCGTCAGGCGGAGAGCAAGCCGACCCCGAAGAGGAGACGGAAGAAGATAAAAAAACCGAAAAGAAGAAAGAGAGAAAATTCGATATTATCGAGAGCGTGGTTATTCTTTCGATTTCGGCTGTTTTGATTTTAATCGGCTTTATTTTACGCAAGAAAGACGTCTCGAACTGGATTTATATGTTCGGATACGCTTTGGCCGGATACGAAACGCTTTATTCGATTATATCAGACTTTGCTGAGAAGAGGTATTTCGGCGAAAAGATTATTATTCTCGTCTCGTCGTTCGTCATTCTGTATTTCGGTTACAGGTTAGCGGGAAGTCTTATAATCCTGGCTTACTCTTTGAATGCGTTTATCAGAACTCTTTTGAACGATAAAGCGGAAAAGATAAACGAACTCGATTATTCCGACGAGCAGAAAGCGAAGTGGAACGAAGATTCGGAGCGTATGAAAAAGGCAAAGAAAAAACTTTTGCTTTATGATTTGGTAACTTTCGGAATAGGACTTCTCATTGCGTTCATTCCCCCGCTTTTCAAAATAAAACAATACGGCGTACTGCTGACCTCCAAGTGGCTTTATACGGGTATTCTGTTTATCGTATTTACAAGAATAGGAAACTTACTTTATTCGCTAAAATCGAGCAGAACGTTCGCCTTTTGGAAATCTGCCGATAACGGGGTTAATATACCCGATAATCGACTTATAGACGGGCTTTCCGTTGTCGATTGCGTATGTATGGGACATACGGGCGTAATAACGAACTTAAACGGAAAAATTACCGAGACGGTTGCCGAGGATAAAGAAAGATTGATTAAAATTCTCGTATCGGCGGAAAGCGTCGCGAGAGGGGCTGTTGCAAAAGTCGTTCTCGATACCTATGCGGACGTAGAAAAAATAAATGTTAAGGGCTGTAAGTATTACGAGGGTAAAGGCGTAGAGTGCTATATAGACGGAAGCAAAGTCGTTGTCGGAAACAGAAGTTTTCTTAAAAAGCACGGAGTCGAAGTTAAAAACGGCGATTACGGTTACGCTTTGTTTGTCGCCGAAAACGGCGTTCTTCTCGGGTACGTTAAATTTGATTTTGCCGTCAAGGCTGACGCTCGCGGAGCAGTGAAGGAACTTAGAGAAGACGTCGGAGTTAAAGTCGAACTATTAAGCGGAGACGACGTAGAAGTCGTTGACGACGTGAAAGAAGACATTGAATTTTCGTCTGCGGTTGCCAACGCTTCGGCGGACTACAAGGCGAAATACGTTGCCGAAAACAACGCTGTATTTGTAGGCGACGCGTCGAACGACAAAGAAACGATAGATAAAATCGAACTCGCTATAATTATGAACGGCGATAAAGAATGTGGTAAAATCGCAATTCCGTTCGGCGAAATCAGAAAGGTTCCCTTTGCCGTTAAGATTGCGAGAAGACTTAAAAAAGTTATAAGACAAAACCTTCTTCTTGCTATAATAGGGAAAGTCGTTCTGATAGGACTTGCCGTTACTCTTAAACTTGCGTTGAATTTCGACGGGTTGTCGCTCGCGGTACTTCTCGGGGTGATTTTAGACAACTCTGTTTTACTTAACTCTTGCAGAAATTTAACCGAAACGGTTTAAAATTTGGCTGTAAAAAAGACGCCCGAATCATTGTGTCGGGTGTCTTTTTTTGTATTCTGATTTTTAATTGGCTACATTTGAAACAATCGTTGTATACCGCGAATTGTACGGGACGACGCCAGACGTCCCGACAGATATTTTTTACAACCTCTTTATTTTGCCGTTTTATAACAGGCGAACGTTTGTCACGGTTAAGGTATCGCCTGTAACGAAAAATTCTACGTCGTATTTACTGAATCTCATTTTGAAAACTTTACCGTCCTCTGAGTATGCAGTTCTCGGATCGTCTGCGAGACAATCAATAACGGCTTCCCGTTTACATTCTTCAATGATTTTTAGTAAATCAAACGGAAAATCGACGTTAAGCAAATGATTTTTAGTGTCTTTAGTGTAGCCCTCGGTTGCGTCGGGGTGGCAATCCGCGTAGGGAATATATGGTTTAATATCGTAAATCGGCGTTCCGTTTAAGATATCTACGCCTGAAACTATCAGATAGGTTCCGTCGGTATCGTTTTTATCTGTTTTTTCGAGTTTTACGGACGAAAGCCCGAGATTATTAGGTCTGAAAGGCGAGAGGGTTGCGAATACGCCGACCTTTTTATTGCCGCCGAGTCTCGGCGGTCTGACCGTCGGGGAAAAACCGTCCCTATGGGAAAGAGTAAAATCGAAAATCAACCAAAGGTAGTTGAATTGTTCGATAGCGGTCAAAGCCTCTGGAACCCTGTATTTCGGGGTGAAAACTATTTTACCTATAAGAGACGGGCAGCGACCGCTTTGTCTCGGAATGCCGAATTTGTCGTTGAAATCGGTGTAGATATAAGCAATCGGCTCTAATAAATGATTATTCATAGACGTATTATAAACCCGAACGACGAAAAAATCAACGTGAATGAAGAGGAATTTCGAATAATCGTTTTAAAAAGTAAAAAAAGACTGAAAAACGGCGTTTATTTTATTGACAAAACAAACAGGATAATGTAAAATAATAATGCTTTACGGAAAGATATCGAAGTGGTCATAACGGCCCTGACTCGAAATCAGGTATACGGCAACGTATCGTGGGTTCGAATCCCACTCTTTCCGCCAAAGAATTCGGAGACACTTAAAGTGTATCCGAATTTTTTTTCGTCAATCGTGGGATTCGAACGGGTTGGAAGTCGGCTCGTAAAGGATACCCGTTTTTTTCGAAATAACGAGCCGACCAAACAACCGATGAAACGGTTGTTTGCAACCCCGGCGTGATAGCGACAAAATAAAGAAAAATGAGTAAGATATAAGTATGCGAAAAAACAAGTAAAAGTAGTAATTGTCGCGGAGCGAATCCCACTCTTTCCGCCAAGTGAAACCTAAATCGAATACGTAAGTGTTTGATTTAGGTTTTTCTTTTGCAAAAATTCAGGTTTTATTGTTGCTTTTCGGTTGTCCGTGTGCCGTCGTTTCAGCCTTTTCGGGGTTCGTATAGGTGTGTTCGTATC
>ULUP01016357.1_pt1 | contig 42035 bp, 35 predicted proteins | sample 1958581 | NCBI WGS metagenome assembly ULUP01 (sample SAMEA4835763, study PRJEB28245) | human gut metagenome | biome: gut microbiome; material: fecal sample | place: Denmark | collected 2008 | reverse complement strand
TTGTTTCTTGGTTGTCTAAAATTTCTTTTTTTCAAACTTTTTCCTTTACATAAACATTGTTTACTAAGTCTATATTACTCCAAAATGCTTCAACGCATCCTTAATATACTCCACCTTTTCCTGTGGACACTTCTTTACCTCTGGATTCTCCTTCTTGGACTTATTATAATTCTCGCCCATATCCAGTCCACACATTCTCTTAACCTGTGCAATGTAAGAAGTATGCACATTCACACCATACTTGTTCTTCACATATTCCTTAATCTTCGGATATGTAGCTTTTTCTTCTGGTGTGTAATTACTCTCTTCATCAGGCTTCATTGTAACCTCAATCTTAGGTGTATCTTTTTTGAGGGATAATTTGACCACACTCTCCACATGCCCACCCATCGGGAACATGTCGCACGTCCGTACCTTCTTTACTTCGTACCCTTTCTCCGCCAGCACCTTCACGTCGCGGGCGAGCGTTGCCGGGTCGCAGCTTACGTAAACGATGCGGTTTGGCGACATGCGGACGACCGTGTCGAGGAGTGTCTGGTCGCAGCCTTTGCGCGGCGGGTCAACGACGACGACATCCGCTTTGGCAGATTCGCTGCCGTCCGCAGAGATGAGTTTTGGAACAACTTCTTCTGCAGCACCGGCGTAGAAGCGGGCATTTGTGATGTTGTTCCGGCGGGCATTTTCCTTCGCATTTTCGATGGCTTCCGGCACAATTTCGACGCCGATCACTTCGCCATCGCTGCCAAGTTCTTTGGCGATGAAAAGGGAAATGGTTCCGATGCCGCAATACAGATCCCACACTGTCTCGCCAGGTTTGATATCCGCAAATTCAAGGGCAGTACGGTACAATTTTTCGGTCTGAACCGGATTCACCTGATAAAATGACTGCGGGGAAATGCGGTAACGGATACCGCCGATCGTATCCTCGATGGCATCTTCGCCCCAAAGCGTGCTCGTCTTTTTGCCGAGAATTACATTGGTGTTCTCCGGATTGAAATTCAGGCAAATGCTTGTCATGCCATCGATTTTTGTAAGGTTATCCACAAGCGCGGTGAATTTTCCCTCATTTATCCCCATTTTCTTTTTGTTTGGTGCATTAAGGACGAGACAGACCATGATCTGACCGGTGTGATAGCCGGTGCGGATATAAATATGGCGCACAAGTCCCGTCCGGTGTTCTTCATTATACGCGGGAATGTTGTTATTGTCCATCCACGCAAGCACGATTTCCAGGATCTCACGCATGATCGGAGCCTGAATCGCGCAGTCCGGCATTGGGATAACGCGGTGCGAATGCCCGGCATAAAATCCTGTCACCGCGTGTGGTTTTCCATTTTCATCCAATTGCTCGCGTACCGGGAACTGAGCTTTGTTACGGTAATGCCATGGGGTTTCCTCCTGCATTCCGAGGATTGGGAGCCATTCCACGGTAGTAAGATCCACGCCGCCGATGCGCGTAAGACAATTTTTTACTTTGTTCTCTTTGTACCTAAGCTGCGCATTGTACGATAAATGCTGCAAGGTACAGCCGCCGCAGGGACGCGCCGCAGGGCACTGCGGTTCGACGCGGTCCGGAGAAGGTTCCAGCACCTCTAAAAGTCTCGCAAATCCGTAATTTTTCTTGCATTTCATAATACCCGCACGTATGGTCTCGCCCGGCAATACTTCCTTGACAAAAAGAGCATAGCCATCTACATGGCCTATGCCCTCTCCGTTATTTCCAAGATCGTCTATTTTTAAGATTACTTCTTGATTTTTCTTAAAATCCATCGATTATTCCTCCGGTGATGTCTGGCGCAGGTTGCTCTCAAACATGCGGTTGAATCCCAGCCACTCCATATTGTCGCCTGCCTGATGGAATACTTCCGTCAATGTCTGCAATTTCGCATCTGCATTGTCCGCGAGATGAAGTGCCATTGCCTCCATCAATGCCGGTACTTTCGGGGAACCAAATTCCAATTTTCCATGATGTGCTAAAATGCAGTGAACCAGTTCATTTTCCAGTTTTTTCGGAAATCCGGGGATGCCGGCTGCTGCCGCAGAAATTTTCTGTGCGCCGATAAAAATATGGCCGAGAAGCTGTCCGTCATCGGTATAATCATTGCGTGGAAATGGCGCAATTTCGTCGATTTTCCCCATATCATGGAACAATGCCGCCGTGATCAAAAGGTCACGGTGAATGAGTGGGTAGGCGCCCGCAAAATATTCGCACATATTTGTTACACTCAAAGTATGTTCGAGAAGTCCTCCCATAAAGCCGTGATGTACACTTTTTGCCGCAGAATGTTTGCAAAATTCTTTGACAAATTCCTTATCTTCGACAAAAAACATTTTCAGTAATTTGGAAAGATATGGATTTTTAACACTATTCACGTATGCCACTACTTTGGCATACATTTCTTTGATATCTTTGTCCGTCGTCGGAATGTAATCCGCCGGGTCATATTCGCCCTCTTCACTGCGGCGCACACGTGAAATATTCATCTGAATATTTCCCTGAAAACTCGTCACGAGACCTTCACAGTAAATATAATCCATTGTCTCAAAATCTTCGATGCCGCGTCCAAGTTCCCAGATCTTGGCATCTGCCGTGCCGGTCTTGTCCTGCAGGATCAGCGAATAATACGTCTTTCCTGCCTTCGTCTTTAAGATTTGTTTGGACTTACAAAGATACGTTCCAACTAATTTTTGTCCTTCTCGATAATCGTTCAAATAATACATATTTTGCTCTCTTTCCTTATTTTGCTTTTGCTGTGACCGTCACAAATGGTCCGAAGATCTTTTTGCCCTTAATTGTCTTAAATGCACGCACGCGGTAACTGTATTTCATGCCGCGAACCAGCATTTTACAGCGGTATCCTGTCACTTTATTTTTCTTAATCGTTTTCACACGGTTAAACGAAGTCTTAAATCCTTTGACATGAACCTTCATAAATACCTGATAGCCAGTCACATTTTTATTGCGCGCCCAGCGGACCTGAATGCCTCCGCGGATGCCTTTTGCTTTCAGTTTTTTCACTTTTGCCGGTGTCAATGCGATAGCGGCTTCTTTCGAATCCACACCTTCGATGCTTTCGCCGTCAGCGGCCGTAAATACCGGGCGGATCTTATAAGTATAAGTAGCTCCTGCTGCCAATTTCTCATTGGTATATGTCAAGGCGTTTACATTTTTATACAGGGAATATTTTCCTTTTGCTTTTTTACGGTAAACATTGTATGAAGCTGCACCATTTACGGCAGTCCATGTTAATGTACCTTTTGTAAATGAAGCATCTTTCTTGCCTGTCAAGCTTGCCGTACTGTCGAGCGGGTGAAATGTAAGGCCGTTCGCCTGTGCATAAGTCTGCGCTTTCACACCGGATTTTGCCCAAATCTCTGTGCCTGCCGGAAAAGCACCGGCTGCAATGTCGATGTCATTTTTGATCACTACATTTTTCAAATATGGGCAGGCCGCAAATACATTTGCTGCGATCGCTGTCACTTCTTTGTCACCCATTTCCTTCGGAATATACAATGTCGTCACTGCCGCATTTCCTTTGTATCCGGAAATCGTGCACGTCTTTCCATCACTGCCGGCTGTCGTCGAAAATGCATCTTCTGCATCCACAACCACTTTCCCCTGCGATGGGATAACCGGTGTCGCCGTCGGTGCAACACTTGGTGTCGTGCTCGGCGCCGCACTGGCACTTGCTGACGGAGTTGCACTCGGGCTCTCACTTGGCGCTGCCGTCTCCGAAGATCCGGTCTCTGCCTGCGCTGTCATCGTTTCCTTCTCATTTATCGTCTGTATTGCTGCTTTTTTATCTTCCACAGTTTTCGCCTGCGCGTCCATTGGCGCAACGCCGGCAATCAAAGACACGCTCAAAAGAATACTCACATACTTCTTAAACTTTGTCATTTTTACTCTTCCTTTCTGACAATGAAAAACTTCATTTTATATTGCATTCTTCATTGTACAGGCTTTTTGTGACAAAATCAAGGTTTTCTTTTAAATTGCATCACCGCGGAGGGCATGTTTTCTCACACACGGATCTTTGCCGCTTTTGAAAACCCGCTATACGTTCTTCCTTTTTTATTTCTTTTATACGTACGCACTTTCAACCAAAGCACCTTACGCCTTAGTTTGCATTGGAAACGGAACGTTCCCCTAAACTTGGCAATTTTGCCGGAAGTCATCTTGAGTTTCATATATTTTTTCCCGTTCAATGACATATACACCTGCGCATGGGTTCCGCCGTATTTCTTTAAAATTACGGAAATGTAACGCACCAGATCGGTCTTTCCTTTTTTGACCTTGATCGTTGGTCTTTCCAGACCGGGAATGGTAATCGATTTACTTCGCGCTGCCCCTTCCCGCAGTTTGCCATCCTCTATTCCAACGGCACTTATTTTATAATAATAGCGTTTTGCCGGGTTGACTTTTTTGTCCACATAACCGGTCTTCATGCCGGTAAGCACCTGGATCAATCGATATTTTCCTTTCCTTTCTGCCCGGTAGATCCGGTAAAATTCAGCATTCCGGCATTGCTTCCAGGTAATGCTTACACTTTTTTCATTATAACTGAGGCACAAACCGGTTATGAGTAATTTTATGCTTTCTTTCCTCTCATTCTCCGAAGAGACGATGGGAGTTTGCGGCTGTTGATCCGGAACCGCTGGTGTCGCCGCAGCTGGACTTGCCGTCGGCTCTGGGCTTGGACTCGCTGTCGATTCTTCGCTCGGTTTCTGCGTAGGCAGGATGATCGGCGCTCTTGTTGGTGACGGCGTCGGAGATGTCGTTGGCACTGCACTTGGACTTGCCGTTGGCACTGCTGTCGAAGCCGCGGTTGTTGGCACCGGCGATGCCGTCGTATCGGAATCATCCACATCCATGTAATTGATATAAGCGTTACAATTATTAAATGCATTTTGGTCTATCTGCAGAGTTTTCTGTTTCTGTATATTAATCTGTCTAAGTCCCGTAACTTCTCCATTTCCTGCAAAAGCACATCCCATAATATATTTCACGGATGCCGGTATGGTATATTCTCCTGCTTGAAAATTACAGTATCTATATAGTTTTGTTCTATCTGCGTTCAAAACGACACCATTTTCACAAATTAAATCTCCTCCGCTCACACCATTGCGGTAACTCACTCTTACCTGCCCACTAGCAACGGAAAAGGTTTTATCATCTATATTTTTTATATTACTGCCAAGTTCTATGAACATTTCTTCTGTTCCTACACCGCTATATCTTCTGGGAGAAGAAAAACAATACGCTTCCAGTGTTTCAATCGTATCCGGCAATACAATATGTCTTGTACTTTGGAAACATCCCCTTTTCAGTTTGGTAACGCAATATACCTCTCCATCGCTTTCCACTGTTTCCGGAATAGATATGTACCAATGAAGTTCACTGCTTTCTTGATCTGTATTTATATCCTGTACTGCTGCGGTCATCGTTGATGGATCCAATGTATATACAATTCCATACTCGTCTGTATCTGCATCATCTAAACTTCTTTTTAACGGACACTCATGTGATGCCGGCTGTACAGCAGCCTGCTCCGGAAGTTCTATGCTTTTCCCTTTTATCCAGGAGATTTTTTCGATATTTTCGCCTTTGCCGCATTCCTCACAATAATCACCGGTAACTGCCCATGTATCAAAGGAAAAGAATGTAACCTTCTTATAGACATGTTCATGATTCTTCAGGGAAATAAAATTAACATTTTCATCTTGAATTGTCTCTGCAGCACTCCCCTCCTGACCATACACATTTACCGTATTTCCCTGAAACGCCTCTTTCTCTATATCCGTAACACTTTCCGGAATATACAACTTGCCAAGATCATCACATCCATTGAAAGCAAATCGTTGTATCGCAGACACTCCCTCCGGCAAAATAACATTTCGCAGATCCGTACATCCATAAAATAGAGAATCCATGGAACTCGACATCTCCCCAAACACAGTTCCCTCTCCAAATATAATATTCTGCACTCCCGACTCCTCAAATGCTGCTCCTGACACCTCAGATCCTGCCGGAATATATACATTTTTCAAACTCTTTGTGCGCGCAAAAGCATATAGGGAAATAGCTACGTTTTCAGTGCCAAATTTAACTTCCTGTAAATTCATACAATCCAAAAAACAAGCATATCCGACAACTTCTATATTCTTCATCTCCACCACCTCAACGGAAGAACTCTGAAACACAGCGGCATCAAGCCGTCTAATTTTCTCATTAAAAACAACCTCTTTAATATCCGCTGCAAAAAATGCCAGCTGTGAAATCACCTCTACTTTAGATGGGAGAGTAAACGTAGTTCCTTTTAATTCCTTGTCGCAAAAACGATACAAATAGATTTGATCACGGCTAAAAAGACTCCCCTTTTTACTAATAAATTTTTTATTATCTTTATGAACATAGCTGGTAATTTTGTAAAATACCCGGCCTAAACTTACTTCTGTTATGTACTTACCAATATACAGATTTATAGTATTTCGGTATCCGATGTCATCGTGTATCTCTAAATACAGCGCAAACGTTGTAACCGTATAACTTCGGCCTGCCTTTCTTACCTTATCCGGAATTCTTATTGTAAGTTCATTTTCATCTGTTTCAAAAACCTCTTTATCTATTCTATATAAAGTTGCCGTTTTTGTAGTTCCGTCTAAATTGTAATAAAACCCTTGACTATCCTTATACTCCGAATCCAATTCTACCTCTAAAGTACCCCCTTCCCAACTGTATCCATCTACTATAAATTCTTCCCCCTCAGGCGGTTCGGTTGGCAGTGCATCCGGATCTTCCAATTCAATAATTTCCGCCTTACAGTCTGACATTTCCTGCAAGCCGTTATCCTCGATATATTTGCGGTTATACACTGTTATTTTTTTTAGATGAATGGCATTAAAAAAAGCATCATATTCTATCTTTGACACTGTTTTCGGAATGGTATACTCTTCTTTATCACAGTGCGGCATATACTTGATCAACCGTGTCATTTGACTGTCATAAAGAACATTGTCCACAATCTTAAAATATGGATTTTCTCCTCGAAATTTTATATGTGGATTGCAATATCTAAATGTATCATCTTCTATAGTCCTTACATTTTTTCCCAACGTTATTTCCCGGATATATCCACGAAATATATAGTTTCCGAGATAAGAAACCGTATCCGGCAAAACCACAACAACGGCATTATTCATGGAATTATCCCCAATTGTATCCACCACATATTCCTTCCCATTTTTACGCACTTTTTCCGGAACCAGAAATATACTTTTGGGAAAAGGACGCGAAGAATCCAGTTTCGCTACGATAGCCGTTTGAGTAATATCATCAAATTCATAGATAATTCCCTGCTCATCCGTATCGGCATCATCTAATTCAAGAACTTTCGGACATTCGTGCTCATAAACAAGCAATTCCGGCATATTTTGCCTGTCTTCTTCTGTCTGGAAATCAACCATTTCAAAGTTTTCCGCATAGGCGCACTCTTTACAATATTTTCCTTTTACGCCCCAGGTTTCATACTGAAAAAATGTCACTTCTTCCAGTTCATGTTTATGGTCATCCCGACTGACAAAGGTTACATTATCGTCATCATAATCTGCTGCCGGACTTGTACTTTTTGCATATATTTTAAGGTTTCCTTTTGCATTCAATGCCCCCGGTTCAATCTCTTCTACGGAATCCGGAATATAGAGTTTTGTCAATTTCGGAACATCATGAATACCGGCTTCTCCCCCTAATTTTTTTATATTTCGAGGCAGTACGATTGTCTCAAGATTTGCCCCGGTAAACATTGAGCTATCCACATTAGAAAAGTAAACATCTTCGTCAAAGATCAATACATTCATTTTATCGTTGGCAGAATATGCAGCCTGAGAAAATTGAGTTTTTGGTGGAATGTACAAATTTTGCAAATTAGGTGTTGTACTCAACGCTTCATCCCCAATAACAAGTCCTTCGCAATTTATCTTTAATTCCCTTAAGCAATGACATGTTGAAAATGCACCTGCTTCTAATTCTGTTACGTTTTTCAGATCCATACGTTTTATACTGGAGTTATAAAAACAGCCTTGCGGAATCTTTTTAATCTTATCGTTTAGAACCACCTCTTTAATTTCTGCATTACGAAAAGCATAATCCGAAATTTCCGCAACGGTATCCGGAATTTCATAAACCGAATTTCTTCCATAAGCAGAACAAGCAAATGCCACTAATGTTTGTTTTCCCTTTGTAAATACACTTCCCTTTTCGCTGATAAAATTTTTATTATCATGATGTACATGAAATGTTTCTCTGTAGTTTGCCCGTGCAATTGTATTAATATTTTTTCCGACATAAATATCATAGGCCGTCTCTTCACCCGCATCCAAAACATTGGAAAATGAATATTCGGTTACCGTATATTCTTTTCCTGACAGGATCACTTTATCCGGAACCCGTACCACATAATTTCCTTTTTCATTTTTTGTAAGTTTTTCAGCATTCAAGGTAAAATGAACCTGAGTGGTGCTCGTCCAGCACGTATTCCCCCACTCATCTTTCCCATCCTCATCCAGCTCCACAACAACTTCTTCGTCCTCCCAGGCCGTATCTTCCTCCGGCTGCGCCTCCTGCTCAATATCCGAAGATTCTGTCTGCGCCACGGTTTCTGCTGCCGTTGCCGCCACAGGTGCCGGACAGACTCCCACACAAAGAGAGACAACGAGCCACGCTGCCAATCTTCTTCTCCATACCTTTTTCTTCATACGTTCCATCACATCTCTTCCTCCTGAAAACTCTGCAAAAGCTGTTTGTCATAACGGTACTTTTCGTTGACAGCCGGCATATTGCAGGCGATCAGAACTGCATTTGCCATATCCAAAAATACTTTTTGCGCCTCGCTCTGGCTGTAAGTTTCCACAGCGTCGGCAATTTGGGCACGGTACCGCTGCTGTGCCACATAACAGATCATTGGCAGGAGATCACTCCGTTTCACGATCAATCGGCGGCGCTTACCGTCATTGTCAAATTCTTCCAACCATTCTTTCGCTTCGCCGACACTTTCGACCACCACTTTTCCTTTTCCAAACCGGTCAATCATTTCTGCGATATCCGGTGGACATGGCTCTTCATCGGTACATTTTTCAAGTTTTTGGATTGCCTGTCTGCTGCGGATATGCATTTCATTACGCTCCGGAATATGAAAAAGATCCGAAAGATATTTGTGCGTCATTGTGCTGGCTGGGGATTCAAATAATTCTGCCAACAGTTTCGTATTCTGGCCGGTCTCCGAATATGCCATTTTCGCAAGTTCCAAAATATTTTTTGCCAAATGTTCCGAAATGTCAGGATTTTTCGAGCGTTCATTGGAACGAATATACTTCTTGATCTGCTCAAGTTCATTTGCCGAACTCCGATAAAAATGCCGTTTTTTCCACGTCTGAAATCCGCTTTCTGCCAAAAGAAACTTGAGATTGTTTTTTGCGTCATTCCGCATTCCTTCAAGGACGAGCTGACGATATTTGGTAAGGAACTCCTGCGCGGTCTTGCTGTAGCCCTTGAAAATTCCGGAATGTTTCCACATCCAATACATAAACTGCTCTTCGTCCAAGGTCTTGACATACTCAAACTGCTGCATCAGCCATTGGGTATTGGTTTGATGCAGAATCTCCGTACCATCATCCAAGCCTCCTTCGTACTCCTCGACCGCCTGCTGGTATTTTTCCCAATTCCATCCATTTTCAAGCGCATACATTGCGATCATTTCCGTGTAATCATTGATCTGAAATGACGGCTGCGATGCTCCCTCCACAAGATACTGATTTGTCTGCTCCACATTGCACCCAAGGGAAAAGGCAATGCGGAAAATCTGTTCACGCGCAGGCACAGCGACGCTTCGGATGCCAAACCACCGGCGTATGGTCGGAAATGATGCCGGCCGTTCGCCCCGGATTTTGTTCAAGAATGTATGATACGCCTCTTTCCGTATTTTTTCCTGTTGTTCCAATGTTCCGCTCAGCGAAAATCCCATCTGCGAAATAAGAAATGCATCAAATGTCCCAAATAAGACCTCTTTCTCCATAAATCGTACCCCTTTTATTATCTTTTGCCGGCAGCTTCCTGCTGCCGTTTTTATTTTATCAGAAAAGTGTCAAAATTTTTTTCCAAAATTTTCACTTTTTGGTAACTAATCAGGATCAATAATTACTCTTTTATTGAATCACTCCTACAAAATCCTTTTTCTTTTTTTTACTTCTCTGTGTCGGTTTCACCGTAGCCGCGGGCTTTTTCGTCACCACAGCCTCCGCTTTTTTCTGTTTGCTCACTGTCAGTTTTACCGCCGTTCCACGCGCCACCTTTTTCCCTTTTGCGACACTCTGCGAAAGCACGGTATCTACCGCTTTATTGCTTTCTTCCCGTTGAATTTTATAAGTCAAATGTGCCTTTTTCAATTTCTTTTTTGCCTGCTCCAGCGTCAATCCACGCAACTTCGGCACAACGGTCTTTCCCTGGCCTTTGCTTATCGTCAATACCAGTTTCTGGCCTGCGCTGACCCATTCTCCCGCCGAAACATTCTGTGAAATGACCATTCCTTTTTTCGCAGTGTCCGAATATTCTTGTTTCCATGTGATATCGACGATGCTTCCCCACTCTTTTCTGCCTCCGCCATCGTTTTTCCTGTCACATTGGTCATCAAAATTTCCTTTTTCGGTGTTTTCGTGGCTTCCGGTGTTACGACCGGTGTCTCTACGGCAATGACCGGCTCCCGTTTTTCGTCTTTGGTTCCTGCATGCAGACATCCGATGGTAATGGCGGTTCCAAGCACAGCCGCACCCGCAATTCTCGCAATCCCTCTTCGTCTTCCGGAACCACTTGTGATGTTCTTCTCTTCTTCGTACATGGCATCGTACAATTCCCGGATACTCTGCCAGCGGTTTTTGGCATTTACTGCCATTCCTTTCATAACCGCCTTCTTTTGCTTGGTAGAAATTTCCAGTTCTTTCATGTTCAAAAGTGACGGCATATCGTCTCCCAATGCCCGAATTACCGAATCGGTCGGTGCCTCTCCCGTCAACATATAATACATGGTCGCACTGATTGAATAAACATCGGTATACGCTCCCCACCGCCCCTTGTAGCGGTACTGCTCCTCCGGCGAAAATCCCCTTTTAAATAATACCGTCATTGTCTTTGTATTGTCAATATTCCGCATTCTCGCGGCTCCAAAATCGATCAGCACCAGACTTCCGTCTTTTCTTATCATAATATTGTCAGGGCTGATGTCTCGGTGCACAATCCCTGTCCGATGCACTTTTTCCAATGCCAGAAGCACCGGCCGCATCGCATTCAGCACTTTTTTGCCATCCATTTTTCCGTTTTTCTTAATGTACTCTTTTACACTGCCCCCATCAATAAACTGCATGACAATGTACGCAGTTTCATTTTCATAAAAGAAATCAAGGACAGACACAATCCCTTCTACTTCATTGAATTTGGACAAACATTTTGCCTCATTCAAAAATTTCTTTATGTCCTCCTCATAATGATTCTTTTTGGCATTTTCATACAAGTATACTTTATTTCCATGTCCGCAGATGACATCCCGACTGACCATTTCGCTCGGAAAATATTCTTTGATCGCCACCGGAATCTGCAACCGGCTGTCCCAGCCAATATAGGTAATTCCGAAGCTTCCCTCGCCCAGCACTTTCCCCAGAATATACCGGTCCGCAAGCCGCGTCCCCGGCAAAAGACAGCGCGGGATCGGATTGTAATCTTCCTGTTTCATTCCACAAAAAGAACACCTCCCGGTCTGACCGAGCGGCTTCATGCATCCGATACAAAGATTTGATCCCTCTATATTCATCCAAATCTCCCCATTACTGTAATGTTCTAATCTTATGATAGCATATTTTTTTCATTTCTGCTAGAGTGATTTTGGGAATTTATGGGGACATGGGGAAGTGGGGTGGTTGGCGGCGAAGAAGTCGGCGGGGAGGCAACGAATTTCAGCGACTTCCCCCATTTACGTTGCCTTTTAGGCTTCTTGCCGGCTTTAAAGGCAACGGATTTCGCCGGTTTTCCCTTTTTACGTTGCCTTTTTGCCCTGCTCCGCGGCGGGGAGGCAACGAATTTCAGCCACTTCCCCCATTTACGTTGCCTTGACGCCCACGCCCCCCAAAACGAAATTTTTCGCCAAACCCATTGTAACCCCGCCCCTGGTATGGTACAATACAGGGTATCATCGTATGTTTTCAGGCATGCTTGCATGGCTGGGGAACATCGTTTGAGACACTCGTGCAAAGCACTGGAATGGAGATTTAATTGTGAATAAAAAAGTTTTAAAGACATTAGAATATGACAAAATTATAGATATGCTCGTAGAAGAAGCTGATTCTGCGCTTGGGAAGGACAGCGCGAGACGGCTGCGCCCGTCGTCAGACCACGGGGAAATTGTGGCGATGCAGGCGGAGACAAGCCATGCTTTGACAAGGCTCTTTCATCATGGGGCGCTGTCCTTTCATGGGCTGACCGACATCCGGCCGAGCCTCGTGCCGCTTGCCAAAGGCGGGACACTCGGGGCTGGCGAACTTCTGAGGATTGGGGCTCTTTTGGAGGCTGCCAAGCGGGCTGTTGAATTTGATAAAAAAGACGAAGAAACCGATTTTTTGTCCGGGCGTTTCGATGGACTTCAGACATTTCCGGAAATTCGCCGGGAGATCAGCCGCTGTATCTTGTCCGAGGATGAGATCAGCGACGATGCAAGCAGCGAATTGAAACGCATCCGCCGGGCGATGAAAACGACAAATGACAAAATCCGCGAGCAGCTGTCTGTGACGGTCAATTCGTCAGGAGATATGCTGCGCGACAATATCGTCACGATGCGAAATGGAAGATATTGTCTGCCGGTAAAACAAGAATACAAATCCGCATTTCAGGGAATGATCCACGATCAGAGTTCCACCGGTTCCACCTTTTTCATCGAACCGATGGCAATTGTCAAATTGAACAACGATCTCGCCGAACTTGCGATGAAAGAACAGGAAGAAATTGAGCGTATCCTTGCTTCCATCAGTAGTATTTGCGCGCCGGAAACCGAGGGACTTGAGCGCGATGTCATTTTGCTGTCGGAACTTGACTTCATCTTTGCAAAGGCAAAATTATCCAAAAAAATGCAGGGAAGCGAACCGATTTTCGACGACAATTATATAGAGATCAAAAAAGGACGGCATCCATTGATTCCGCGCGACCGCGTTGTGCCGATTGATGTCACATTGGGGAAAGATTACCGGCTTCTCATCATCACCGGCCCAAACACCGGCGGTAAGACCGTTTCGCTGAAAACCGTCGGCTTATTTACTTTGATGGGACAGGCGGGGCTCCACATCCCGGCCTTTGACGGCTCTCATCTGCGCGTATTTCACGAAGTGTACGCAGACATCGGGGATGAGCAGAGTATCGAGCAGAGCCTGAGTACCTTCTCCTCGCACATGACAAACACCGTTTCGATTCTGAAACGTGCGGATAAAAATACGCTTGCGCTTTTTGATGAACTTGGTGCCGGAACCGATCCGGTCGAAGGTGCGGCACTTGCTATCAGCATTCTTGACAATCTTTTACAGCGAAATGTGACCGCGATGGCGACGACACATTACAGCGAGCTGAAGATCTACGCCCTTTCGACAGATCACGTAGAAAATGCTTCGTGCGAATTTGACGTGGAATCCCTGCAGCCGACCTACCGTCTGCTCATCGGCGTTCCGGGAAAAAGTAACGCCTTTGCGATTTCCAGCAAACTGGGAATTTCTGACGAAATTATTGAGAAAGCAAAATCCCTTGTCGACGAAGATTCCAAATCCTTTGAGGACGTTGTGACCGGGCTCGAAAGTACACGGAAAGAATTGGAACAAGAACGTGCGAAAGCGGCTGCTTACCGCGAAGAAATCGAGCGGCAGAAGAAAAAACTGGCAGAGAAAAATGAACGAATTGATAAAGCAAAAGAAAAGATTTTGCGCCGTGCAAATGAAGAAGCCAATGAAATACTGCAGAAGGCCAAAGACATGGCAGACGATTCCATCCGCAAATACAATAAATGGATGGACGGCGGCAAAGGAAATGTCAGCGACATGGAGCGCCAGCGTTCTGCGATCCGCGAACAGCTTAAGAAAACCGGCGAAAAATTGGCGACAAAGCAAAAAGGAAACCGCCCAAAGACAGCGCCGGGAAAACTTTCCATTGGCGACCTTGTCATGGTGCATTCCATGGGCGTAAAAGGTACCGTAATGTCGCTGCCAAACACCAAAGGAAAATGCTTTGTGCAGATGGGAATCATGCGTTCCGAAGTCAATGCGGATGATCTCGAACTTCTCGAAGAAGAGACATTGCAGAACCGGAAAGAACAGCTTCGCGAACGTTCCGGTGCCGGAAAGATCAAAATGATGAAATCGCTGCACGTTTCTTCAAGCATTAATCTCATTGGAAAAACGGTTGACGAGGCAATTGCACTTTTAGATAAATACCTTGACGATGCGTATCTTGCCAAGCTGCACCAGATCACCATTATCCACGGTGTCGGAACCGGTGCTCTGCGAAATGCCGTGCAGGCGCATTTGAAAAAGAGTAAATACATCAAAACCTATCGTATGGGAGAATACGGTGAGGGCGGCTACGGTGTGACTGTGGCTGAGTTCAAATAAGAAAGGATGACTTCCATGGCAGAAAAACAAAAAATACTGATTGTTGATGACGACGCCAACATTGCAGAGTTGATCGAATTATACTTAACAAAAGAATGTTTCCAGTGTATGCAGGCACACGACGGCGAAGAGGCATTAAAGAAAAATGCTTCCTTTCAACCGGATCTGATCCTGCTTGACATCATGCTTCCGGGCATTGACGGATACGACGTTTGCCGCGAGATCCGCAAAACTTCCACGGTTCCGATCATCATGCTTTCGGCAAAAGGAGAAGTTTTTGACAAAGTGCTGGGACTGGAACTTGGCGCCGATGACTACATCATCAAACCTTTTGATTCAAAAGAACTGGTGGCGCGCGTAAAGGCTGTTTTGCGGCGTTATCAGACAGGAAGTGCCCCCGCAGCTCCGGCGGCTTCCACCGAAACCGGCACAGAGACGATACAATACACCGATCTCACCGTCAGTTTGTCAAACTATTCTGTCGTATATATGGGACATCCGGTCGAGATGCCACCAAAAGAACTGGAGCTTTTGTATTTTCTCGCCACACATCCAAACCAGGTATTTACAAGAGAACAGCTTCTTGACCGCATCTGGGGTTACGAATACGTCGTCGACACGCGAACCGTCGATGTTCATATCAAACGACTTCGCGAAAAGATCAAAGACCACGACGAATGGCGCCTTGCCACCGTATGGGGCATTGGCTACAAATTTGAAACGAAGAAAGGCTGATCATTATGCGAAACCGAATTCGCCTGACATTTGGAAAAAAACTGGTAATTCTCTATCTGTGCATTTTCACGTCGTCCTACTATCTGACGCACACGCTCGTCTTTGCACTGGTCCGCAATAGCTTGCTGGCGGCGGCGATGGAAAATGAAGCACTTACAAGCGGATATGTTGCCGAGCGGCTGCAATATTATTTCAATCTGCTCGACTCCATTCTGTTTATGATGGGGGCAATCCTAGCCGTATCCTTTTTCCTGATCTATGCCATGAATATCATTCCGCTGCGGCGGCTGTGCAATGCGGCCAAGCATTTTTCCATTCATCAGAAAAATGAGCCGATCACCCTTCACACTTCCGATGAATTTGGCGACCTTGCCGGTGCGTTAAACATCATCGCGGAAGACCTGAACAACTTCGATGATTACCAGCGTGCATTCATTTCCAATATTTCCCATGATTTTCGTTCACCGCTTACTTCAATTCATGGATATGCGCAGGCAATGCTCGATGGTACGATTCCTTACGAGGCGCAGGAAAAATACTTGAACATCATTTTATCGGAGACCGACCGGCTTACGAATCTGACCTCCAATCTGCTGGAATTAAATTCATTTAACGGCGACAATGTACTTCTTGACATCACAACTTTTAATATTTGTGAGACAATTGTTCAGACCGTAAATACATTGGAAGGAACGGCGGCAAAAAAAGAAATTTCGTTTGTTCTGGATTATAATACCCAGAAAGAACTGCTTGTGGAAGCAGACGAAAGCAAGATACATCAGGTGTTATATAACCTTATTGACAATGCGGTAAAATTCAGCCATAACAATTCGGAGATAAAAATCAGTTTACGAAAAAAGGGTGCAAAAGTATTTGTTTCCGTCAAAGATTCCGGCATCGGAATCCCGAAAGAATCTCTAAACAAAGTATTTGACCGCTTTTATAAAACCGATATTTCCCGTGGAAAAGACAAACGCGGAACGGGACTTGGACTTTCGATCTCCAAAGAGATCGTACAGGCACACAATCAGACGATCAATGTCGTAAGTACCGTAGACGTCGGAACTGAATTTGTCTTTACTTTAAAATATCATTCAAAAAAACAAGAGGCTTCCTCGTAATGGGAAAGCCTCCTATCTTTTTATATAAACAAGTTCTCTTAAATCTCAAATTTATTCATGTGGTCTTCAATCTTCTGAGCAGCATCATGAAGCTCTTTTGCATTGCCTGAGATGTCCTCCACAATGTCATTTACTTCGGTAACCGATGCGGAAGTCTCTTCTGTACCAGCCGCATTTTCTTCGGCGATCGCAGTCAGATTTTGTACCACATCCACAACTTCTGTCTTCGCCTGATCCATTTTCTCTGTCTTTTCATAGATCGTATTGATACTCTCCATGGAAGACTCGATCTCATCCTGCACCTTCTGGAACATCTCTCCGGTAACATTCATCTTGACATTCTGTGTATCCATGATCTGTTTCACACGATCCACGATCTCTACTGCCTGATCCGAATCCTGCATGAGCAGGTTGGCAATTTTTTGAATCTGCATCGCGGATTCGTTGGACTGTTCTGCCAATTTCTGAATCTGGCTTGCCACTACCGCAAAACCACGTCCCTGCTCGCCGGCACGCGCTGCCTCAATCGAAGCATTGAGAGAAAGAAGATTCGTCTCTTCTGCAATCGATGTGATCAATGTAATCGCATCTTTAATCTTCTGCGCCGACTCATTCGTTGTATTGGTCTGATTATAAATCTCAGCGATCGACTGTTTTGCCTCTTCGTTGATCTCTTCCAGTTCTTTCAGTGTCTGCTCCGCTTCTTCTCCGGAAGTCTTCATCACTTCAACGTTTTCTCGAAGTTTTGCCACCTCATCGTTTGTCTCATTCACCATGTTACCGATGACAATAACACTTTCTGTCGCAGTCTGTGTATCATTGGCTTGAGACGACGCTCCTTCTGCCATATCATGCACAGCACTGTTAATCTGTCCGACCGTCTCTGCCGTCGCGGCTGCATTTCCACTCAATTGGTTCGAAGAAGCAAACAAGTGCTCGCTCTCGTCTTTAAGCTCCATAACAACTTCTGCCAGTTTCGTCTGCACCTGCCATACAGACCGCGCCATCATTCCTACTTCTCCGCCGATCTTAACCAATTTATCTAATTCACCGGTATGCTTCAAATCCAAATTTCCCAGACGCTCCACCTGATAAGTAATCTTCTTCAGCGGATTAAACAGATGATGGAAACATAGGAACGCAATGATCATGCAAATAATCTCACAAAAAACGGAAACTCCAACCATCGTACCGATTGCTTGAGTAACTCCGGAAAGTGCTTCGCTCTGATCTGCCGATACAATTACGATATACTGACCATCTTTGTCCGCATAATATCCGACATATTTTGTATCTCCACGGAAATCATACGTCGCTACATCGGACTTTGGAACCTGGTCTTTCTCAATCTGCGATACCAGATCTTTTACAACTGCATTTTCTACCGGTTTCCCGATCTTATCTGCTTTCGGATGATACAGCATCGTACCATTTCCGGCAACTACATATGCATAACTGCTCTCCATATCTTTCACTTTTACATTTGAGAACAACTCACGCAGTTTACTTTCCGAAAGTGCAACACGAATTCCATGTGCTTTTACTTCGACATCCAGACTTCTTCCATTTGTCACTGCGATATCATACATATACGAGTGAATGGTTTCTGTCATGTTGCTCCTAATCTGCGGTAACGCTAGCATAAGTGTCGCCCCGATCACTGCAAAAATCAACATTGCTGTCAACAGCATCCCCTTATATTTAAGAGAAATGCCCTGACGCTGTTTTTTTTCTTTCTTCGTCTTCTTCATTGCTCTTCCTCCATTTCATGCGCTTTTTGATTTCAGTTATCCCAGGATAACCGATGAAGGTTTCCCTGTTTATTCAGATTCTCAAATCCGTGCTGGCGCAATGCTTCGTATAAAACAATCGCTACAGAATTGCCAAGATTCAAGGATCGAATCTCGCCAAACATCGGAATTCGAATCGTGTTTTCCTGATTCTCTACCAAAAGTTCTTCCGGGATTCCTGCGCTCTCTTTTCCAAACATGATATAACAGTCATCCTCAAAAGATACCTCCGAATAAACATGGCGCGCTTTTGTCGTCGCCATATAAATCTTAATACCGGGGTTTTTCTCCACAAAATCACGGTAACTGTCGTAAATCCTATAATCTAATTTGTCCCAATAATCCAACCCTGCACGCCTTACCTGCTTTTCATTGATCTGAAACCCCATCGGTTCAATTAAATGAAGTCTGGCACCTGCTGCTACACAAGTACGCCCGATATTTCCTGTATTGGCAGGGATTTCAGGTTCCAACAATACAATATTTAACATACTGCCCCCTAATCCTGTTTTAATGCCAGATACAATTCAACCGTTGTTGTGTTAAATGTAAGTGGTACACAAAGATTTTTTGTATATGTATTTGTAAAACTGCCTTCACCATGTAATAAAGTCGGTGGTGTAATATCGATTCCAACTCCATTGGAAGAAAATACGGTAGACGCATTTCCCATGATCATATTACCAAGTTCGCTCAGTGCACTGGCAGCAAAATCATCAATCTCTTTTACTTCCATCATACACATTTTCGAAGCGATATTACAAGCATCTTCTTCGGACATTGCCAATAATACCTGGCCTTTCATCTCACCCGTAACTCCAATTATGATAACCCAGGTACCTTTACCAAAGTTCGCCTCTTTTAAACTAGGTTTCTGTATCTGAACCTGAACAAAACACATATCCTGAAACACTTTCTTTGCAGCCATTAAAAAAGGATTAATATGCTCTGCATTTAATGTAGCCATATCTTTTTTTCTCCTTTCTCATCGCCATCGTATGCATAATATTATAACATAATTATCATAAGGTGTCTATAAATTCCTTAATCTTTTCCAGTGCCTTTTTCAGGTCCTCAATAGAGTATGCATAGGAGATTCGAAGGAATCCTTCGCCGCATTTTCCAAAGGCATCTCCCGGCACAACAGCTACCCGTTTTTCATGCAAAAGACGTGTTGCAAATTCCTCGCTCGTCATTCCGAATTTGCTAATATTTGGAAATACGTAAAATGCACCGTAAGGTTCAAAGCATGGAAGTCCCATGTCGCGCAGTGCCTTCACAAGGAAACGCCGTCTCTGGTTGTACGCTTCACGCATCCTCTCGACATCCGGCATCCCATTTTTGAGTGCTTCGATCGCCGCGTACTGGCTTGTCGTCGGCGAACTCATGATAATGTACTGATGAATCTTCACCATCTGTTTAATAATTTCCTTCGGACCTGCTGCATAACCAAGACGCCATCCTGTCATGGCAAAGGATTTCGAAAAACCATTGATTACGATCGTCCGTTCTGCCATCCCCGGAATGCTGGCAATCGAAACGTGCTTTCCTTTATAACTCAATTCGGAGTAAATCTCATCCGACATAACAAAGATATCATGTTGCTTACAAATATCAGAAATAACCTGTAACTCCTCTGCCGTCATAATTGCTCCCGTCGGATTGTTCGGAAATGGCATTACAAGAATCTTTGTTTTGTCCGTAATTGCCTCTTTCAATTTCTTGCCGGTTAATTTGAATTCATCCTTTTCTTCAAGTGAAATGCGAACCGGCGTACCTCCTGCCATGCGCACACAGGGAAGATAAGAAACAAAGCATGGTTCCGGCAAAATGACCTCGTCACCCGGATCAAGCATCGCGCGCATGCAGATATCAATCGCCTCGCTTCCTCCGACCGTAACCAGAATCTCGTCCGGTCCATAAGGCAGGTCAAAACGGTCATGCAGATACCGGCTGATCTCCCGGCGCAATGGCAGAAGTCCGGCATTGGACGTGTAATATGTACGGCCTTTTTCCAGGGAATAGATGCCCTCTTCGCGGATGTGCCACGGAGTATCAAAATCCGGCTCGCCTACACCCAGGGATATAACGTTATCCATCGTATTTGCCACGTCAAAAAAACGGCGGATTCCCGATGGTTCTAATTCCATTACTGTTTTTGACAATGGGTTTCTCATGGTGTGATCAACATCCTCTCTTGTTCATTTTTCTCTCTCACCATCAAAAGACCATGCTCTTTGTATTTTTTCAACACGAAAAAGGTGGAGGTATTGACTACTTCTTCAATCGGTGAAAGTTTGGTGGTGACAAATCTTGCCACTTCCTTCATACTCTTTCCTTCGAGAATTACCGTAAGATCAAAACTTCCGCTCATCAAATATACACTTTCGACCTCGTCAAACTGGTAAATGCGCTCTGCCACTTTGTCAAATCCGGTTTCGCGGTGAAGTGCCACATTGACTTCGATCAAAGCAGTTACCATCTCGTTGTCTGTGCAGTCCCAATTGATCAGCGTCGGATATCCACAAATGATGCCCTCTTCTTCCATCCTCGCGATCGTTTCCTGAATTTCCTCCTCGGATGCCTCAAGCATCGCCGCCATATCTTCCGTCGATATTTTTGCATTTTTCGACATAATTCGCAATAATTCTTCCTGCCGCATAATATGCCTCCTCATTTTCAAAAATTGTAATTATGGTGGTGTTAAAAACCGCGTTTCCTCTCCGCGACAGATGGTCCGGTCATTTCCATCGGTCACTCGCCCGATGATAGCAGCCGGAATTCCTTCTTCCCGCAGCCGGCGAACCAAGTCTTCACCGTGCTCTGTGCCAATCAGCACACTTCCGAGAGAATCTGTTTCATACAAATTTACACCATACTGCTCACAGATCTCGATGCTCTCCTGCCTCACAGGAATCGCCGCAAAGTTCACTTCCAATCCGGCATGTGACATCTCAGCCATTTCCCAAAGGGCACCAAACACACCATTTTTCGTAACATTGTGAAACGCTCTGGCTCCCATGTCCCATGCTGTTTTTATCTCTTTTTCTATCGAAAGCAGCGATTCCCCGGCTGTTTTTTCCCATAAATATTCAACCGCTTCATCCACATAAACCGCCGGAAAATACTTCATCAGCGATCTCTTGTTGACATACGCCAGTTCAGCTGCTCCGGCTGCCCCTGCCCATTTTGTCATAATAATCTGCTGTCCCGGGCAGAATCTACTGCTTCCGGTTTCTGTTACGTCTTGTTTTCCAAATCCTGATAATGTCAAAAGCGGAGCCTTAACCAGTTCACTGATTTCTGTATGTACCCTTCCGATATCAACTTCATAGGCAGCCCCATATTCCCCGAGCTGCCCCATGATATTCTTAATCTGTTGTTCCGATGCGGATTCCGGCAAAAGAAGCTGCACCTGCATTCCTTCTGCTCTGGTTCCCGCCGCCAAAAGAGCATTGTACATCCGGTAAAACGCCTTTTTTCCAAGAATTTCGGCCGGACCTGTCTCCGTCTGCATCGTACTTCCGACAACCGTCTCCGAAAGCAGCCGATACGTCAACGTCTCACTGCCGGCTAACGGTCTCTCCACAAGATGCTTGCTGCGATACCGTATCTTTTTATCCACGGAACGATTCCATTGGTTTTGTGAAATTTTTCCTTTTTTCATCACTGCACCCCGTCCCCTTCGCCGTCTTGCGGCACAACTACAGGTGTCTGGGTCGCTGCCGGCTGTGTCGTCACCTGTGCTTTCTGCTGTGGGCGTTCCGTCTGCGCAGCTTTTTTACTTTTCAATGCACTATCTTTTTCCGATTTTTTGTTCACCTTTGGTGATTTTGTCTCCTCCGACTTCGCCTCTTCTTTCTTTGCGCCCTTTGTGACATAACGAGGAGAAGCGGCATACGTACTGGAATTTACCTGTGTCTTGCTCTCCTTGCCATTTTCATCGACAATCTTCCAAAGAATCGCCTTATAACCGGTATGCGCCTCTTGTGTCACGCTCGTATACGATTCCGGTTTGGTCTTGTCATACGTGATCTTATCGGCTCCCGGTTCGATCGTATCGGTAACTTCCGATTCAAACGTTACCGTCCGGTCCTCACTGCGTGTCTCTTCTCCGTAAATATTAAAATAAAGAGTTCCGCTGTAAGTACCGCCTTGTATATAAATCGGAACATCGGTATTATTCTTAAACTTAAAGTCTTTGTAATCGCCCGCGATCGCCGCGTCCATCGATGGTTTGACATAACTAACGACCATGGAATGCGGACTTCTTTCCACAACTTCCAATTCGGCACGGAGCACGGCATTGTACAATGTCGTCGAAACCTGACACACGCCACCACCAAGGGTATCTTCTACTTTTCCCTGGTTGTAAGAAGCAGCGGCATAATATCCATTTTCTTCCGTCAGCGGAGAAATGGCATCATGAACAGAAAACGTTTCGCCCGGATAAAGGACAGAACCGCTGATCAGTCTCGCCGCGTTTGCTACATTTTTGGAACGGTTTACATTGCCGGCATTAAATGTCGTCGAAAAACTTCCAATCTTATCTTTGCAGCGTTCTGCTGTCTCTTTGGAAATTTTTGGCTTTTCCACCTCGACAGTCGCCACTACACGAATCGCAGAAGTATCGTCTTTTGCTTCACTTACGGCTTTTTGGATATTTTCAACCGTCGCCGCCACATCCAATGTGACTCCTTCCTGCGAATCGGTGTATACAAATTCTCCATTTTCCATGGAAACCTGTGCATTCTGCGCACTGGTACACATTTTTTTACATTTTTTCTTTACAAATTTCTTCAGCACTTTTTCATCCATCTGACGGTTTATGCCAAAGGAAACTCCTGTATTTCGAGCTTCTTTTATTTCTTTATAATTTTCGATCAGATTTCCCCGGCGCCCGACCTTCATCGCCTCGTCAAGGAATTCTTCTGCCGAAAACGTATACCCCACTTCCGCCAGCGTCGTCGTCACAACGCTGCCGTTTACTTCCACTTCCAATACCTGTCTTCCCCGTTTTTCCGTCTCTTCGCTGACCGCTTCCGTCGCCTGGTCTTTTGTCATTCCGCCCACTGCGACATGTTCTACGGTAACCCCTTCGCAGATCGTCCCATCTTTCGGTCGCAGACTCGCATACGAAACATACGTATACACGGCGATCAGACCAAACATCATGAAAATGACAACAAAGGCGAGCAGCATTCTTTTTCTCTGCACTCAAAGACCTCCCTTGCATATTGCTGAAAAAAGTATTACAATCATACGTAAGGTAATACAATGCCTGCAAGCATAGCTACAATAAGCACTCCGCAGATAATCGCTGCGACGATTTTTTGTTTTTTACGGCTAAGCATAGTTAATATCCTCCTATATATAGTATTAAAGAAAGGACTTACTTTATGATGGTATCACTCCGTTTTCCTTCCTTTTTTGTCTGTTTCCTGATTTTTATCGCATGGATGCATTACAAAAAACGCAAGGCAACGAAACAACAGGAAAAAGAATCAAGCCTTTTCTGGGAACGTGAAGAAGAGGCGAATCATACCCGCAATAAGGATATTTCACATCTTCCGCTTTTTACCCCGGATATCACAAGGATTCCCTGGGAAGGAGCCCAAAATGACACGATCCTTCATTATCTTGACGCATTGCGCCGTCTCATCGAATCACCAATGATGGATCTGTCCGAATATACGAACACCGATCTGAAGCTTGCCTATGGCATCGGTAATTTTCAGACTCTGTCCACCTACGACGAGACTTACCAAAATTTTTTACAGACTCTGACCGCTCTCGGACGGGCTTATATGGAAGCGGGCGATTATACTCACGCCGCCGAAGCCTGCCGGCTCTGCCTCGACTACGATCCGAAAAACCGGATTGCCTGTCTTTCATTGGCAGAAATTTACAAAAAAGATCATAAAAATTATCTCTTGTCAGATCTGATCGACGAGATCAAGCATTCACCGATCGCGCGAAAAGAAAGTCTTCTCCGCGAAATCAACGAGTTGTAATCTTGACAATACATTGCCCGCAAGCACTCACAGCGCCTGCCGTCTTGTTCTGTATAAAAATCCTTCCATCTTTTTCCCGTATCGAAGATGGAAGGATTCTCTTTTATTCATTCCGTGACGTTTATCGGTTTTGTCCGATATGATACTTCTGACACAACTGCTGGTCAACCTGCTGATTTTCTTCGACAAGTGCTGCCAGTTTTGTCATATCTCCTAAAATCTGATTGATGCTTGAAAACGGCTGTGCAATGATATAGCGTTTGGCCTCTTCATTCAGATTGAGCATAAACTGCTGTGCCATCTTCTCCACAATACTCTGTTTGAGCTGTTCATCCGGCGCATACAACTGAACCATGCACGCGCGGTCAAAAAAGCAAATCATCTCTTTACTTCCACATTCTTTCGCCAAAACGGACGATGTACATAGGATCTGTTTTTTCTTTTCATTCATGGAAGATAAGAACAGATTGGTAAACACCTGCTCCGCTTCGCGGTTTCCGAAAATTTCTTCCAGATCATCAATGAGCAGGATATCCACGTCATCATAAATCTTAATCTGGTTCGGTTTCGCGCCCAGACGGATCGTGCGATCCACTTCTTCCAAAAATTGTCTGCCGGTAGTAAATGCAACCTTCTGGCCGGCAAGAGCCGATTTGCATTTGTCCTGAATCTCATGCAATAAATGAGTCTTTCCACGCCCCGGTTTTGCGTAAATCAATACAGGCGAATAAGCTTTCACATTGTTCAAGACTGCTTCTGCCATCGCAACTGCTTCTTCGTTCGCCCCACTTACAAAAAAGTTATCTAGTTTCATCATTAGACCTCTTTATCCTTCCTTTCCCCAATGATAGAATTACCCTCTATATGAGTATCTCACAAAATGCCGATAAAAACAACACCAATTTTCAGATTTTTTGTCCCAAAGTAGCATTTTTAGCCTTGCCAAAGGCGGAAAAGAACACGAAGTGTTCGAAATGCGAATGTGTGGAAGAGGGGGAACCTGAATAGTTACGTCCAAACACGAATGTGCAAGCCCAAAAGCCCAAAACACTCACAAACGCATCACTTCGGCACTATGCGTGAGTGGATTTCGTTTCTGATAATCAAAGACAAGTGAATGCGCCTCTCCCGTCTCTACTTTTCCGGTTTTTAGCAATTTGGGAATATTTACCGTAAATTGCTGCACATAGATCATATTAAAAAGCTGCTTTGGCTGGTACTTTTCATAACCGGAAAGCACGGTCGGCTGCTCGCATTCTTTCGTCAGAAAATCGCGGACTTTCTGCTGGTATTCGTGAGACCGCTCCGGCACAAAGGCCGGCGGATTTTTCACATAATCTCTCGCATACAGATCATACGTCAATGTCTGGCGCAGAATCTCCCGCGCCTCCTCGCTCCACTCAGCCTCACACAAGAATTCCCACAAAATCTCATACCGCGCGATACGGCTGTGTTTCATGCCAAAATACCCTTTTTTGTCGTAAAACCCGCCGAGTGTCTGATACATCTCAAACGCATCCGTATGATAATTTTCCATCGCAAGCATGGTTGCCTGGAATTGGAAACTATTGTAATACACTTCCACCATATCCTCCACCTGTTTGAGGCGCAGCACATCCTCGTACGGCAGCCATTTGGTCGTCAGCACCTCGTATGGCGGACTGCTTCGGTATCGGATCTCGTATTCGTCCTTCACTTCCTCCATATAAGACCCTTTCAGCACCTTCAAAAAGCCGAGCTGAAACTGATCCGGCCGCATCCGGTACACATCATTAAAGGACTTGTGAAAGGAGTCATAATCTTCGTGGGGAAGTCCGGCGATCAGATCCAAATGCTGGTGAATATTTCCGCCACTCCGCACACGCTCGACATGCTCTGCCAATTCTGTCAGATCCATTTTTCGGCGGATTGCCTCAATCGTAAACAAGTTCGTAGACTGCACGCCGATCTCAAACTGAATCAAGCCCGGACGAAATCCGCGAAAAAGTTCAAAATCCTCTTCCCGCAGAAGATCTCCTCCGATCTCAAAGTGAAAATTCGTCACTCCGTTATCGTGTTCTTTGATGTATTCCCATATTTTGTAAGCATGCTTGTGATTGCAGTTAAAGGTACGATCGACAAATTTTACCTGTTTTACACGGTTTTTCAGGAAAAAGTCCAATTCGTCAAATACCAGATCCAACGACCGCAGGCGCACCGTTTTGTCGATAGACGACAGACAGTAGCTGCAGGAAAATGGGCAGCCACGGATCGTTTCATAATAAATGATGCGGTTTTCCATCTGCTCCAGGTCGCGGTAGGGAAATACGAGATCGTCCATTTTCATCGGCATACGCGGTGCCGTAAATACAGCTTTCCCGTCTTCTTTCCGGTAACAGAGGCCGGCGATATCCGAACGTTTTTCCGCCCCTTCACCCAGCAGAAATGCCACATATTCGCGGAAGGTATTCTCGCCTTCTCCGACCATGACAAGATCCACAAACGGATATCTTTGAAGTACCTTCTCCGCATCGTACGAAACTTCCGGTCCTCCAAAGATAATTTCCACCTGCGGGCAAATTTTCTTCAGATTTTCAGCCACATCAAGCACATACTCAATATTCCAGATATAGCACGAAAATCCGACAACATCCGGCTTTTTTCGATAAATTCCGGCAAGAATTTCCTCTTTTTGGTGATTGATGGTATATTCTGCCAATTCAATGTCCTCTTCGTATTTTCCGGCGTTCGCTTTCAAAGAATACACCGCCAGATTGGAATGGATATATTTGGCATTGATCGCTGCTAATACTATTTTTTTCATTTGTTCGCCTCTTTCTTTTCTTCCCGGTTCCGGTTATAACGGTTTACCGCCATTCCGACGCCGAGCAGGCACCAATACACCGGCGCCACACAAACCGTCGAATCATTGGCAAGGCCGGTCACAAGGTAGCCAAATGTACCGAGCAGGATTCCGATGCCAAAAATCTCCGAAGAACGATATGCCGTCTTGCGAAAATACATACGAAAACTTTCCACAAAGTATATTACAAATATTGCCAAAAACGCCAGCAGGGAAATGCCACCTGTCTGAATCGCAATCTGCAAAAACATATTGTGCGGTTTTGTAACAAGGGACCCGCCATATCCAACATTTACCATTCCAACGTAATCGTCATTCGGGAACGCATAGATAAATGTGTTCGGCCCGGAACCCTGCAAAATGTATTTTTTCACAAGAGGCAGCGTCCTTGACCAGATAAAGCCGCGGCGGCTTCCAAAATGCAGATTGTCCTCAAAGCCAAAGGTTTCGATATGACGCAGTTCATCCAATTTGTAAAATGGCGTGACAATGCGGTATTCCGTCTGATTCACACCGGCTTCCTCGTATTTTTCTCCCTGCATTGCAATGGTATAACTGCGTCCGGTGGACGGTGTATAAATAATAAACCCATTGTAGGTCTGATTTTTGGACTCAATCTTTTTCTCTTCGATCTCAATGGTCTGATATTTCTTGTCGGAAAATTTCATACGCTCCGCTGTCTCATCTTCATATAAATTGTATGAATTTCCCTTTTCGTCGGTCGCCTCATAGCGGTATTCGCCCTCCGCAATATTGACTTTCAGATTTAGCACATCGCCATTGTCCATCGTCATTTTGAGCGTGCCGTCTTTTCCTTCCATGCTTCGTATCACCTGATTGTTCGGCGCCGGATGGAACATTTTATTGATTCCGTATTCGAAAAGCGGCTGATAGCAGAACACCGTGAACACGCAAACCACGGCGCAGACCACTCCGCCGATGACAAATGGCAGCGGCTTTTTCTTCATATTCGGAATCATAAGAATCAAAAACAGGACAAGACTCGCTGCGACACCGATACAGCCGGTCAATGACTGCGAGCCAAACAACATCACAAGGAGCAGCGCAGACGTAATCACCGACACAACACTCACAAATACGGCACTTGTTTTCCGTTTTCCTGACACGAGTGACAAAATGACCGGCAGCAAAAGTGCCACATACGAACCCACATAATTTGGATTGTACAAGGTCGCGTACACTCTGCCTTTTTCGAAATTGAACGTAAAGTCCAGTTTATTGTCTAACATCAGATTCATTACCGCTTTTCCGGCATCTGTCCGGAAGAAGTCATATCCAAACGCCTGCATTCCACCAATCAGTGTCATAACGAACACTCCGGCAAGCAGTCCGTATGCGACGATGCGGAGTTCCACCGCCCCCTGCAGAATCCAATACGAAAAGAACAATACCGCCACGTACGCCCCCAAAATAAGCATTCCTTCCCACTGCTCATAGCCGCCGCGCACAGCCGCATCGGTATGTTTCGAAAAAATGGTTGACTCAAACGCCAGCACGGCATACAACGCCAGCGGGATAATGTATTTTTTCTCCAATTTACTGTCCGGCATCCCTTCTTTTACAAGGAGACATTTGAGCGCTGCGTAAAATGCCATCAGTGCGCAAAGTAAAAGCAGAAGCTGCCCTTTCCAAAACAGGAAAAAGTCATACCGCACCGTCGAACTGGAGAACCACGCATATTCCGCCATCCCCGTTTCATATTTAAAAGCAGATACCACGAGCGGAACCAGGCTCACGATCAACACGACCAAAACCGCTCCGATGATATTTTGATTTTTCGTCTTCATAGTTTCCTTTCCCCTTTGCTTATTTCGCTATCCTCATTATACCTATATAAGCGGGTTTTGTAAAATGATTTTTGCGGCAGGTTGGAAATCTGACAAAAAAAGACGGTCTCCCTCCGGAAACCGTCTTTTTTCTATTCTTATGCCATCTCTTACGGCAATTCAATCTCTGAATATTCTTTTGGTGGAAGTGGTTTTGTCGAATCTTTCACAAACTTACGAACCGCCTGCGCCCCTTTAACAACCGGGATATTTGTTCCGGCTCCGGCAACACATCCGCCAGGGCAGCCCATTCCTTCGATCAGGCAGCCATCTTTCTTTCCGGCTTTTGCCAAAAGAAGCATTTTCTGGCATTCGCTGAGTCCCTCGACATGCTCGATGAGTACGTCCGTTCCCGGATAATATTCATTGATACAATCCTCGATTGCCTTCGAAACACCACCGGAAACCGCGTAGCCACGTCCGGCTCCTGTTGCATTGTGGATTGGCTCTTCGCATTCGTAAGTCTCCATATCGATGCCTTTCGCTTCAAAAATACATGCAAGTTCTTCAAAAGTAATAACGAAATCTACGTCGCTTCGCACCGAATCACGGGAAGCTTCCAGTTTTTTCGCCGCACATGGACCGACAAATACCACACGTGAATTTGGATGCTTCTGCTTGATGGAACGAGCCGTCGCAACCATCGGTGTCAACGCGCTGGATACGGACTCTACCATCTCTTCCGGAAGAGTTCTCTTCGCAAGAACGGACCAAGCAGGACAGCAGGAAGTCAGCAGGAATGGAAGTTTTCCTGTCGCTACTTCATGTACATAATGTTTTGCCTCTGTGATCGCCCCGATGTCTGCACCAAGTGCAACTTCGTAAACTTCAGCAAAACCGATTTCTTTCAATGCTGCTTTAATCTTCCAAAGGCGAACATCCGTTCCAAACTGACCGATAACAGCCGGTGCCAGTTCCACGATAACTTCATCCCCCTTTTTCATTGCCTGAATCAGCTGGAAAATCTGGGATTTATCTGCAATCGCACCAAATGGGCAACTGACCATACACTGACCACATTTTACGCAGACATCATCATTGATATGGGCACGTCCGTGCTCATCGCTGGAAATCGCCTTTACGCCACATGCCACCGCACAAGGTCTCTGTTTTTTTGCAATCGCATCGTAAGGACAGATTGCCTTACATTTTCCACATTTAATACATTTTTCTTTATCAATATAAGACCGTCCGTTTACCATGGAAATCGCACCACGCGGACATACCTCCTGGCAGGGATGTGCCACGCAGCCACGGCACTGATCACTCACTTCGTAACCACTTTCCTCACAAGCGGCACAAGCAGATGGAATAACCTGCATCAACGGCGGCTCATAATATTTATCTGAAATATTACTCTCATTCAATCCACTGGTAATATGTACCGGCTGACTTTCCGGTCGAAGAGACATACCCATAGCCAGACGCACTCTCTCACCTGCGATCGCGCGCTCGCGGTAAATACTGTCACGGTACAGTGGTACATCAGATGGTGTAATGCGGTATGGAATCGCTTCGATATCATCATTAATATTCTCTGATTCAAACGCAACTTTTGCTACTTCCGTAAACACCTGACGACGAATCTTTGTAATCGGGGTCTCAATACCTCTCATGTTTCTCCTCCATTTCATCCTAAATGATTCTCAATAACAAATTCAGAATAACATAAATAAAGGAGATTGTCTAGTCTTTAACAATCATTTAATAGTTTTTTGTAACTATTCAGGATCAATGTATGGAAATCAATGAATCGTCGTGCTTGCACGTAAGAGACTTTGATTTCCATACATTGAGATCCTAATAGGGCTCCCCCCACATATGAGCATTTTTAGCCTTGTCAAAGGCGAGAAAAGAACACGAAGTGTTCGAAATGCGAATGTGGAGGAGGGGCGTCCTGAATAGTTACGTTTTTTTACGGATTCATAGCCTCTTCGCTGCATTCCGGAAATTCGATATAAAAGCACGTCTTTTTCACCTCGTCGCTTGTCACCCATATTTTCCCAAAATGTCTCGCGACGATGTGTTTGGCAACCATCAGTCCAAGGCCTGAACCATCCTTGTTTCCGTGATTGCTGGCGCGGTAAAATTTCTCAAATACATTTTCCCATTCTTCCTTCGGAATCGCAATTCCGGTATCTTCCATGCTGACCAGCAGTTTTCCGTCCGCGCGGTGAATCCGAATCGTAATCTCCGTTCCCTCATCCGCATATTTGACTGCGTTCTGAAAAAGAATCAAAAACAACTGGCGGATGCGGTCATAATCGCCCTCGATCAGTGAACATTCGTCGTTGTACTGCAGGTCTGCCGTAATTTTTCGATCTGCACACATCACGCGCATACTGCGCATCACGTCCTGCATCACGGCGATCACATTTAACACTTCAAGGTTCATTTCAAAGTCCGGATTCTGCATTTTTGACAAAATCAGGAGATCGGCGACAAGACGCTCCATACCGGTGCATTCCTTGCGGATTCTCTCATAATATTCCTGCTGCTTCGCCGGATTGTCCACATAACCATCCGCCAGCGTCTCCGCGTACCCTTTTACAACGGTGATCGGCGTGCGGAGTTCATGGGAAACATTGGAAAAGAAATCCCGTCGGTTCCGCTCCAGATTTTCACGGAATTCCTCCGCATCGACCAATTTTTCCGACAAAATATCCATACTGTCCGCCAAAAGCCCCAACTCGTCTTTTCTGCGGATTCCCGTCTGCTGCGCGTATTCGCCTGCTGCCATATGCAGCGCAATTTCCTTAATGCGTATGATCGGACGCACAAGCTGGCGCGAGAAAAAAGCCGACACGCTGAGCGCAACGACGAGCGCAATGATAACACTCAATGCCATATAATTCTGATACTGGCCGATCGACCGCTCACGATAATCCATCTCTCCATTGACAAGAACCACGCCGGCATTTTCACCCTGCACATTTTTGACCGGCGCCGCCACATGCATCATATCCATCTCGTAAATCTGGTCATAATCGCTGAAGCTACGGGTCTTTCCCTCGCACGCCGCCGCGATCAGCGCCTTCGTACGCGTATCACTCTGCGCAGAAATCGTATTTATATCTGCGTTGACAAAACTATCACTAAGCGGCTCGTCCACCTTGTCATTTGCCAGAATCCAGATATCGGTATTTTGAAACACACCAAAATCATCGATCGCAAGAAGATATTCCTGAATGCCATCCGTACTTCCGTGTGCCATCGTCTCCGTGATCCGCTTAGACACACTCTGCGCAAGACTTTTCAGCTCATCCTTGTACACATTCATAACATTGTGTCTGTTAAATTTTGTAAATATAAGACCAGAAATCGCCGTCATGATCAACAATGTGACCACAAAGCAAAGGCCTACTCTCCAAAATATTTTCTTCACATTGATTCCCCTGTTCTAACTATGTCAGACATTGAGCTCAAATTTGTATCCAAGCCCCCATATCGTCTTAATCTCCCAGTCGGGATGCTCCACTTTGTCCAATTTGGCGCGAAGTCTCTTGATATGTGAATCCACAGTGCGGCTGTCGCCAAAATAATCCTGCCCCCACAGACTGTCAAGCAGATTGTCCCTGGTAAATACTTTGCTTGGATTTTTCGCAAGGATCCACATCGTCTCCACTTCTTTTTTCGTCATCGGGATTTTCTCTGTTCCGACAAAAACAGTGTAAGCTTCTATATTGATCGTAAGATCGCCCACGGTAAGAACTTTTTTCTCTTTTTCTTCCTCTCCGCGTCCCATACGGCGGAGCACGGCACGCACACGCGCCATTACTTCATTCGGACTGAATGGTTTGACGATATAATCATCCGCTCCGATATCAAGTCCCATCACGCGCTCGTAATCTTCTCCCTTTGCTGTGATCAATATAATCGGAACCTGCGAGATCTCACGGATCTTCTGGCATACTTTATAGCCGTCCAGACCCGGCATCATGATATCAAGCAGCACCACTGCCGGATTACATTTTTTAAAGGTCTCGAACGCCTCAATCCCGTCTTCTGCAACGATTGGCTCAAATCCTTCTTTTACTACATAAGTGCTCAAAACTTCCCGGATATCTTCATTGTCATCCGCAATCAATATGTACTGCATAAAAACCCTCCTTATCCATTTCTCTTCTTACTTATCAATAGACTACTTTATTTTTATGTTTATTTTGTGACACATTTCCCCTTTTCTTTCTTCTTTTCCTGACACAACTGTGCCATAGCTGCTTGCTACACTCATATCAACAAACAGAGGATGGTGTAAATTATGATGCACAAAAATAAAATTATTTTTTCATGGCTGCTGATCGGCGTCCTCTTTCTTGGTGCATTGGAACCAGGCAGTGATGCCTTTGCAGCAAAGAAAAATAAATATATCCGCATGAATGTAAAATCCGTTACATTGTCAAAAAACGGAATGTACAAACTGCGTCTCTACAATACAAAGAAGCGCCAGACCATCGTATTTTCCTCAGACAATGAATCCATAGCGACGGTAACTTCTACCACACAGCCAAAACTAGCTGTCGTGACTGCTGTAAACCCGGGAAATACTTACGTTCGTGCGACGATTTCCAATTCCCGTGGACGAGTTGTGCGCACTTTAAAAGTAAAGGTAAAAGTGACGCCGTATGCCGTCAGTGTCAAATTTGGGAAGAAAAAAATCTACCTAAACGAAACTAAAAATACCAAGCTAAATACGATCATAAAGCCGAATATTTCGCAGGAAATTCCGCTTTATGAATCTTCTGACACCGATGTGGCGACGGTCAATTCCCGCGGCATCGTAACCGCTGTCGCAGCGGGTGAAGCCGTGATTACGGCAACCCTTTTGTCCAGCGGACAGTCTGCGTCCTGCACGGTAATCGTAAAACCGGAACCGGTCGAAACCGCCCCACCTGACGCCACTTCGACAACGTTGGCAGTAAAAAACATCCGCTCGAACTAAAAATCACGAACATTCTCCTGGGAATGTATCGTTCCCTCGCGGAGCTCCGAAAGAAGCTCCGCTTTTTTTGTCCCCAAAAGAAGCTGCTCATTGTATTTGCGGAACCGCTCATTTTCATTTTCTGCCAGAAAAACAGCCGCCTCCGGATCCATCGCCAGCTCTGTCACAAACACGACAAGTTCCTGTCCGTCTGCAAATGCTGCCTCGATAAACTCAAACGCATGCTCCAATTTTTCAGATGCCGTCTGCTCCCGCATTTCCAATTCTTCCACTGCCTCTGCAAATGGTCCGCGTGCGAGATCAAAAATTTCTTCCGGCGTTTTTCCCACGACATCTTCTGTCTGTGGACAAGCTCCACATAACTTCTCGCCAAGTTTTTCCAAAAAGTGTTCCTCGTCTTTTTCCAAAAATCCCTGTTTTTTACGAAGTGCCGTCTCCGCCTCCTGCTCCGCACACAGCTTCTGATAGGCAGCCACCGGCTCCTCTTCCGCCATTACACAGCTTCGATACTGCTTCAAAAAAGCAAACCATTTATCTGTAATTTTTTTCCAGTTGTGCACCGCTTCAAACGAAGTGTGAAGTCCGGAAAGCACGAGATGAACGACGCTGATCTTCTCATCAAAGGAAGCCCGGAAAAGCCGCTCATAAATCGAAGTCGTGACCTTGCCTTCCAATATTTCCGGAATGCCATAATGATCTTCATACTTCTTATACAAATCAATATATGCAGCTACATCTTTTGCCACATCATCATGCGCAAGGTACTCGCGGATACTCTCTTCCGTAAGCGTAATCCCCAGTTCCTCATACACTTTCATCAAACTACTGAGATCCTCCCAGCCGCGCGCTGTCACAAACTGCATGCCATCGACATCATTTTCGACCACATAAAAATTCGCCGGCCGCAGATCAAGATACGTCAGCAATGCCGGGTGAATATGTCGTTTGACTGCATATTCTTTCCACACCGAAAAATCAGCTTCAATCCGCATCCGGCGCACGCGGTCCAATGTCACCATGTCAAATTCGCGCACAGATTTATTGTACTCCGGAGGATTTCCTGCCGCTACAATGATCCATCCTTCCGGCACTGCCTGATTGCCAAATGTCTTGCATTGCAGAAATTGGAGCATCGTCGGCGCGAGCGTCTCCGACACGCAATTAATCTCGTCGATAAAAAGAATCCCTTCTTTTAGTCCGGTTTCACGCATTTTTTCATACACACTCGCGATAATTTCGCTCATCGTATACTCCGTAATGGAAACCTCTTTTCCCCCAAATGTATCTTTTCGGATAAACGGAAGGCCGACTGCGCTCTGTCTCGTGTGGTGCGTAATAGTATAGGAAACAAGCCCGATCTCGCACTCTTTGGCAATCTGTTCCATAATCTGTGTCTTTCCGATCCCCGGCGGCCCGATCAAAAGCATCGGACGCTGGCGCACCGGCGCGATCCGGTAATCCCCCTCCGGCGTCTTGGCAAGATACGCTCTTACCGCATCTTTGATCTCTTGCTTTGCCTGTTTGATATTCATCTGTTTCCTCCAATCTCAAAACGCATCGCCCACGGCGGTACCTTTGACTTTTCATACTCATCTAAGTAAATAAATGCGACATCGTATTCCGGTCGTTTTGCCGGATACGTGCCCTTTCCATCGGTAAAATAAAGGAGTCCCCGCAGTCCATGGAGTTCTCCCTGTTCGCGAAGCCCCGCGACATAGGAAAATGCCGGGCGGAAATCCGTCCCTCCGCCGCCGATGACGGTAAACTTCTCCAAATACGCATCCAATTCGGAAATATCCGTAATCTTCGTATCTTCGCGCACTGCGTCATCGCATTGCAAAATGCGGATATGGCATTTATGGAAAAAACTGTCTTTTTCGGTGAGCAGGGTAAAAGTCTCGCGCAAAAACCCTTTGATAAGCTCCCCATCGGTCGAATAGCTCGTATCGAGCACCACAACAAACTCCTGAATCCGCATCACTTCGCGTGTTTCGACCGGTTCAATGAGCGGCATATTGCCATACAAAGATAGTCCATACGTATAAAAATTCAGCTCAAACGTATCCGGGTCGCATTGCATTTCTTCCCGAAGCACCGCAAATTTCCGCAGAAAATCCCGGTAACTCCGCCTGCTTTTGTCCGCCTTTAACCGCCGTAAAAGGGATTGCTCGCCCTCTTCCGGCTCATCGCCGCGCTTTTCTTCCTGCATCCGGCTCTGCCGCGAAATCTTGTCCCACATTTCTCTCGCCTGATTTTGCATCGGGGACTTTTTTTCCTCTTCCGGCCAAAATTTGTGATTGTCTGTATAAAATTCCCGACGCAGTTTTTCCCGCTCTTCGATGCTAATTTCTCCCAAATATTCATAGATCTTCGCCGCCGAAAGAAGTTTTCTCTCTTCCATGGCTTGATACATTTTCTGGCGTTCCCACGACAATGCGCGTTTCACACTTTTCTTTTCCAAATGATCGATAACGTACTCGACTTCAATATCACACGCTGCATCCCACCAAGGCCGCTCCCGCCCCTGCTGCAGCCACAAATGAGCAAAAAGGCAGTGAAGCACCGTATGAAGATACACGCGGTTCAGATACAGCGGATTGTCTGGAAATATTTTACATATGCATTCTGCCGGAAAGTACAATTTACTGCCATCCGTCGCCAATGTCCGGAGTCCCTGTGCCGGCTGCCACACCAATGCAGAAAGTGCCACATCCAGAAAGCGCAGATCCTGATACAATTCATTCTGCACAAACCGCAGAATTTTTTCTGCCATCTGATTCTGCCACGCCTCTTCGCTCTGCACTTGCTTTTTACTCAAATTCATAGCGCGCCTTTTTGCCTCCTTCTTTTTTCCTGCCTGCTGCCAAAAGAACCGCCGCTCCTTCTGTCCAATCCTGCTGCACATAGGTTACCAATGCTTTTTCTTTCACCGTTGTTTCTATTTTACCCCCTGCAAGTACCGAATTTACAGAAAATTTCAGCCATTCCAATTTTCTATTTTTTAAACAGATCTCAAATATTTTCTCCGGCACACTCACCAAATATTTTTCGTATCGAAGGCGGTTCTTTTCCGTCAAACCAATCGGGGTCATAAGCCTGTCCATCGCCATATGCACGAGAACCCGGTCATTTTCCTCCGCACAGGCCTTCTCAAAAATCGAATCGTACGCCTCGAAATCCACTTTTCCCTCTCGGAAACATTGTCTCGCCCGGAACCCTTCCCCCTCGATATTTAAGCCAAAAATGTGCGCCGGTGCGATCGTATCATATCCCTCATAATACTCGGGATAAAACAAAACCGCATCGTCAAACTGCACCTCGACATCCCATGAAATTCTTGCAAGCAGCTGCTTTGCGCCCGTCTCCTCTCCCGCCTTTCCGCGGATATGCACCTTGTGCAATGCACTGCAGTTATTAAATACATCGCTTCCAATCTCTGTCGTCCTTTTCCCCACTTCAAGGGCATACAATTTTTTACAATTAAAGAAAGCTGCATTTTCAATCCGCTCAACGGCATCCGGCAATGCAATCTTTTCCACAAACTCCCCCTGCGCCGAATGATCACACGGCTCCCCATTCACTGTCGTAATGCCATTTTGACTTGTTTCTTTTCGTTTCCGGTCCGAAAAACAATACGCTCCAACCGCCACAATCTTACGCCCTTCTACCGTTTCCGACAACGTAATCTCCGGGCTGTCTGAGCGCACTTCGTGCACGACCGCATTTTGATTTTGTTCGTTCCAAATAAGCTCCATGGTGGATTACCTCTTCTCCAATCTCTTGATCATTTTGTCAAAATCGGATTCAATCGGCTGTGTCTTATTAAAAACATCATATTCCTGATATGCTTTTTCCACTGCCTGTTTGTGCGATACACGTCCATTGTCTTTCAAAACATCATATCTGCGGAATGCAAGAAACTCATTTACGCTCTTGGAAAATTCTTCCATTGTAAAAGTATTTTCCCGCTCAATCAAATCTTCTATATAATCAAAATATCCCGTAACCGCACGTTCCAATCGGCGAATTTGTTTTTCATCTAAATAATTTTTCGCAATCGGAGTATCTGATTTGAGAATACGTCCATCCGGAGCATTCTTCCACGTAGTCAGTCCCATATTTTCTTTTGTATGATCTGCCTGTTGATAGACAATTTCAGCCGCAGTTTTTCCGGTAATTGCATAATGAAATTTATTCTGAATGGTAGCATAAAAATGATATGTAATATCAGAATCCTTATCATAATCAATGCTGCATTCCGCAAAAATATCCGTAATCTGTTGCCAGATTCTGCGCTCACTGGCACGGATAGAACGAACTCTTTCCAGCAATTCACGGAAATAATCCTTACCAAAAGCAGTTTTTCCCTGTTTCAACCGCTCATCATCCATCGTAAATCCTTTTATCATATATTCCTTAAGAACATTCGTAGCCCAGATTCGAAACTTGGTCGCCTGAATAGAATTTACCCTATAGCCAACAGAAATGATGGCATCCAAATTATAATAGTTGGTAGGAGAAAGCTGCGTTTTCCCCGGAATTGCGCCATGTGGAGTGGGTATTTCCATTTTGGAAACAACCACTTTTTCGCTAAGCTCACCCTGCTCAAAAATTTTCTTTAAATGCTTACTGATTGCTGGAGTCTGTACACCAAACAGTTCAGCCATTGCCTTCTGGGTAATCCATATTGTTTCATCTTTTATCAAAGCGCTGACCGTTACATCGTCTTCTTCCGTTCTGTACAGTACCATTTCCATTTGCTTCGTAATATCTGTTTTCATATAAAACCCCCTTTTCCCAATTATAACACATCAGATTTTTTTGAACAAGAATCACTTTTCCAACATAAAAGTGTACCCATCTTCACTCCGCGGTTTAAAAAGAAGCAGTTTATCTTCCCGTGGATAATAATCCACTTCCATACGATCCTCTTCGGAAAGATAATAAGACAGAGAATATACCCCGGAAAGCCCTCGTGTAAGTATAAACTTCTTCTCTTCGCCAATAAACGTCTCATTTAACCGAAACTTACGGAAACCTACCAGCATATGATCCAAATCCATATTTTCAAATGTCATCATGCCATCTTCCGAAATCGTAATGGAAGCCTTGGAATCCTGATCCCATACATATTTTCCCGGCTTCAAAGAAACATTTCCTACCGGGAGTAAATTTTTGTCGTAGATATAAATCGCCGTGACCACCGCAGCAAAAATTAAAACGGCAATCAGACTTTTAGGAAGCATAACCCAGGTTTTCTTTTTCACTATTTTTGCACCGCCTTTACTATTGCAAGCCAAATCCCTACATTGATCACAAAACTCAAAATAATAATTCCCAACAAAATCACATCATTATTCATAATCAATTCTGTTTCAAACATCGCCTGAACACAATTAAATGGATCTACAGCAAGATATTGAATACGCAAATTTTCACTCACCCCATCAGCCACACTTCCCCACAAGAATCCTCCCACAAGATAACGGACAAACAAAAGTCCAAATGCTTTCCATGCATTTTGAATTAAATATGTAGCAATAATCATTACAAATGCGATTTGAAGTCCTATAATAAATAGACCAATAAATTTGAGAGTAATTGTGATTATCGCCAAGCCTGGTTGTCCATTTTTTATCGAAAACACCATAAAAAGAACCACAAAAAAATGTTCTCTACAAGCACAATTTCTGTCACAATCAAAAATCGTTGTCCTAGGCTTTGCATCATGGATATACCATGCATTTTTTCGTATAAGAATGTTTTATTGACAAATTCACTATGAAAGATCAATCCGACACACACTATATTGAAAAGAATATAATTAATAGAAAAGCCCAAAAACGTTCCACCACCACAGCTTAATAATCGTAAAAAATCCTGTCCGGTCAATTCCAATGGGGTCTGTTTATAAAAGGAATAGTCCGATAATGGAATCATAACAAGCACAATGAGTAAGCCCAATACGATTATTGTTGTCTTTGTACGTAACATACGATATTGTTCCTTTTTCGCCAATTGAATCTTCATTTCCATTCCTTTCTTTGATTCCAAATCAATACAATAACAAATAACAAAATTACTTCAATACAAAATCCTGAAAATATGTTCAACATTATGTTATTCTCGGCACTTTGCCCCCATATAACTGAGATTTGGTCAGCACAAAATAACTTTTTTGCAAAAACATTTCCTAGCCCCCATTGTATCATAAGCGTCAGTAAGCTTGCCCACAAAGCATTACCTACTCCAATAAACACAAGACCTGCTGCAACATTCAAACGAAATACGCATACAAATGTTTCTATTATTTTCCATGCGATTTGTTCCAAATACGATATGGAAAGCAGTTGTTTTAGCTTACCCTCAATCAAAACAGCTACCAAGATAACCAAACAAAATACCGTTGTATTTACAATCGGTATGACCATTCTACCAAGAATCATAGACACGGTTCCCACTTCATGTATTTTTTCATAATTAATCGTTTTCTCATTATATTCTCTAGCAATACTCACATTGTACATACCAATGAAAAGAAGAAGCATTGCCAGAAATGCATTGGCTACTGCCGTTTCAATTGAAGAACATCCTTCTGGCATCCCCTTGCCAGCCATCACATAAGTCCAGCCAAACAAAATCACAAGAACACTTCCCACTACAAGGAAGCCGACATAATCCACGCTGTAAAATATTTTTCTGCACTGCATTTTCCAAATTTTTTTCATTCTTCTCCCATCTTTTCCATATAATATTTTTCTAGATTCACTTTACCATCTATAAGTTCTTCCTGCCTTTTTTTATCAATAATCTTTCCATTTTGGATTAAATAGAATACATCTGCCAAAAGCTCTAATTCCGACAAAATATGACTCGAAATAACAATGGTAATTTTGTTTTTTACACAAAGGTTTTCCAGTAATTTACGTATAGATACAATTCCACTCGGATCTAATCCATTCATCGGTTCATCTAATATAATCATCTCAGGATTTTTTAATAATGCCATAGCAATCCCCAAACGTTGTTTCATTCCCAGTGAAAAATTTTTTACTTTCTTTTTTCCGGTTTTTCCAAGTCCTACTAGTTTTAATAACTTTTCCACATTTTTCGGTTCGGCATCATATAATATAGCTAGCATATTCATATTCTGCGCGGCTGTCATTCCTAAATCCAAATAAGGATTTTCAATCATAAAACTAATCTTTTTTCTAGCCTCTTGCGGCGTCTTCCTTCCTTCAAAAAAAGTCATATCTCCTGATGTTGGTTGGATCAACCCAGCAAGAAGTTTAAACATCGTTGTCTTTCCTGCTCCATTCGGGCCGATAATACCATATATCTTTCCTTTCGCAAACTCGACTTCCGTCACATCCAACACGCATTGCTTTCCATATTTCTTGCATAGATTTTTTAATGTTACAATTTTTTCCATATACATCCTCCATTTTAATTTTGGTATATCAAAATCTAATTCCACTGCACTATAAATATAACACTTTTTGAAACAATTTACTATCTTTATACATGGTAAAACGATGTGTGATAAAAATCACTGTACAATTTGGTAAATAATTTTTGATATTTTCTAACATTTTCTCTTCACTATTCATATCAAGATTTGCTGTTGCTTCATCTAAAATCAACACATCTGGTTTTTTTAACAAAGCTCTAGCAATTGCAATCCTTTGAAGCTGGCCTCCTGATAAGTTACTTCCTCCTTCTTCTACATATAAAGACATCATTTTCTCAAATTCTTTTTTATCAAACTTTTTTTCAAAACAAATTTCATATACCTTATATACATCATATATATCTTCATTGCTTTTATCAAAAGTAATATTAAACTTTATAGTTCCCGAAAAAACAACTGTTTTTTGTGGAACATACACTATTTTCTTACGAATTTCACTCAAATCATAGCACTGAATATTTCTGTTATTATATAAAATTTGTCCATTTTTTGGTACTTCAATACAAGCGAGCATTTTTACCAATGTTGTCTTTCCGCATCCACTTTTCCCAGCAATAATCACATTTTCATCTTTTATTAATTTAAAATTAA
>ULUP01041279.1_pt1 | contig 94341 bp, 69 predicted proteins | sample 1958581 | NCBI WGS metagenome assembly ULUP01 (sample SAMEA4835763, study PRJEB28245) | human gut metagenome | biome: gut microbiome; material: fecal sample | place: Denmark | collected 2008 | reverse complement strand
TTTTAGACATAAAAGAATTTAAGAGGTTTTTCAGTGCCCTCGTAAGAAGAGCTGTTTCCTCTACTCTATCGCAGAAGTATTCCGGCGAAAGATAGCCTTCAATAATAAAAGGATTTAACTGTACCATAAGCACTTACATCATTATGAGTTTTACGTAACGAAGATTTCATAATACAAAGATACGATGAATATTTGTAAACGGCAAACATTTATCGGAAAAAGTATCAGACATTCAATAAAAAAGTATCTTAGGATACTTTTCTATATAGCATCATGCATCTATGAAGCCTATTCGTGTTCACTTTGGGAAGCTGCTACTTTTTCACGTATAAGACAGTTTGAAGGACGGAAATATGCATTTTAGCAAAGTTTGAAGGACAAAAATATACATTTTAGCAAAGTTTGAAGGGCAAAAATATGCATTTTAGCAAAGTACAAGGACGGTAACCGGCTGGTATTAAAGGCTTTATTGTATTTTTCAATCAAAATAAGAAATAATCCTCAAATAGAGCAACTATGGTAGATGAAAAAGTGATAAAAAAAAGTATCTTAGGATACTTGCTCATGTATCTTAAGATACTTGGCAATGTATCCTAAGATACTTTGCAATATAACTTCATGTGCCCATGAAGCCTGCTTCATTGACCAACGAAGCCCGTTTCATCTTAAGATGAAGCCTACTTCTTGCACATCCCCAGAAAATACTTGTGTATCTCTAAACTTTCGTTCAACTCCGGATGGAAGGCGGTAACGAGTTGGTTGCCCTGACGTGCAGCTACAATCTTGCCATCTACCTCGGCAAGAACCTCGGCATCTCCCCACACCTCTTTAATATAAGGAGCACGGATAAAGGTCATGGGGATATTACCCTCGATGCCCTTCATCGGAGCCTCGATGTAGAAACTGCCCAACTGGCGACCATAGGCATTTCTCAAAGCCGTGATATCCATGGAAGCAATGCGATGACTTGGCTCACCCTCTATCTTCTTGGCAAGAAGAATCAAACCGGCACAAGTGCCATAGACAGGCAAGCCTGCGGCGATGGCCTCCTTCACTGGTTCCATCAATTCCAGTTCATTCAAGAGCTTTGCCTGAGTCGTACTCTCTCCACCAGGAATTATCAAGCCATCCTTAGGCTGGTCCCAGTCTCTTAACTGACGAACCTCAAAACTATCCACACCCAACTGAGCCAACTTCTGTCTATGCTCAGCAAAAGCACCTTGTAAAGCTAATACTGCTATTCTCATATTTTTCCTAATACAAAAGCCCCTTCTTTTCAGGAGGGGCCTTCCAATTAAAACATCATCATCTATTACTTACCTCTTTCAGCCATGAGGAGCGCAATCTCCTGCTCGTTGATACCAACCATTGCCTCACCGAGATCCTCGCTCAACTCAGCCAGCATCTTGGCATCATTATAGTTGGTAACAGCCTTCACGATGGCCTGTGCACGCTTGGCAGGGTTGCCGCTCTTGAAGATACCAGAACCTACGAATACACCCTCGGCACCGAGCTGCATCATCAGGGCAGCATCAGCAGGAGTAGCCACACCACCGGCAGCGAAGTTTACTACAGGCAACTTGCCATTCTCATGAACATACTTCACCAACTCGTAAGGAGCCTGCAACTGCTTGGCAGCCTCGAAAAGTTCATCCTCGCTCATAGAAACCAAACGGCGGATTTCACTCTGCATCATACGCATGTGTGTAACAGCCTGAACCACATCACCAGTTCCTGGCTCACCCTTGGTACGAATCATGGTAGCACCTTCAGCGATACGACGGAGCGCCTCGCCCAGGTTCTTGGCACCACAAACGAAAGGTACGTCAAACTGAGTCTTGTCGATGTGATAAACATTATCTGCAGGAGAGAGCACCTCGCTCTCGTCAATATAGTCGATTTCGATAGCCTGAAGAATCTGAGCCTCAGCGAAATGACCGATACGGCACTTAGCCATTACAGGGATAGAGACAGCCTCCTGAATGCCCTTGATCATCTTAGGATCACTCATACGAGACACGCCACCTGCTGCACGAATGTCGGCTGGAATACGTTCCAAAGCCATTACTGCGCAGGCACCTGCTGCCTCTGCTATTTTTGCCTGTTCTGGAGTTGTTACGTCCATGATCACACCACCCTTGAGCATCTGAGCCAAGTTGCGGTTCAATTCTTGTCTATTTTCTGCCATAATTTTATTTATTTTCTTAATTACGGCTGCAAAGGAAACACTTTTCGATGAAAAACAAGAAAAAAGTTCTGATTTCTACAAACTTTGCGTCATTTTGTATAAAGGATGATTCGCAAAAGTATAAGCCATATTCCGAAATATGCAAAGCACAGCACAGATGGTGCTGCTAAGATAAACCGACAGGAAGTTTTCCTTTTATACTTATATATAGGTAAAACTTTGACCTTATATCCATTTTTCTCAATTATCCTTTCCTCATTCATCGTGACAATAATCAGATTGGAACATTTGAGTTCTCCTGCACATTCTATGATGCTATCAACCTCCCGCTTGAGCGTTCTTTCGGAAGAGAGATCATTTCCATGTTATTTCTCCAAAGGATTGTAATATTGCTCCCAATCTTCATTCAGATGATGAAAACCTTTTTCACTATTGTCCATCACGATAATACGTGCTCCCGTGTTGCGAACAAATGCACCTGCATTCTTATACATATTTGCCGCATACTTCTGCCATTCATCTTTACTCATCGCCTTTCTGCTCCAAGTATAACGAATAACAGGCTGCGACTTCTGGGTTAACCCGACAGCCTCAAGCACAAAATCATGGTCAGAATCCACTGCTTTCAAAATGAATCCCTTTGCTCCATTCAACATCCATGGACCATAAGGCAAAGCGATTTTATCTGCATAATATACTTTCCATGTTCTACCACCATATTGACATTCGGCCGCATGACAAAGATAGCCCATCACCGTAGCTGTATCCTCAGGCAGATATCGCCATTTAATATCTGGCATTTTTTCGCTATACTCTATCACCTGACTGGTATAAGGAATTCGATTGGTTACCTGACAAGTCTTATCTGAATGGCTAAACAATATGTCAAAACCCACATATTCCTCAGGAATAGGAGTAAATCGCATCGTTGTTTTCAAAGACTTCGTATTCTCCTGATCCAGATCGCGCAGATTTTTACTAAAGAAAGCATCATACTTTCTGCCAAGCTGTAGATCCATAAGATCTTCCATCCGCAAGGAATCATCCTTTGCCGTCTGCCGATATTTGAAACGATAGGTGACACAAAGATAAGCAGAATCCAAGGTTTCAAACTTATCCGTACTCTCATGCGCCAAAGTAAAAGTTGGTGAATCCAAAGCATAAGTCACACTTACTTGCGCACTCACATTCATTCCCACGAGCATCATGCCCATGACCAGCAGTTTCCTATAATTTTTCATCATGAAGTATTTTATATGATTTTTATTCGTATTCCAAACAGGATTGTCCTGCCCCGTAATTGATACTCACCGGAATAACGTGTTATTCCATTGTCTATTATACGATGGAATGTACGACGATCTAAAAGATTGGTACATTTCAGCGATAATGTTGCATTACCCCAATAATACTCCATCACCATATTCAAGAACACATTGTTGCGACCTGATGAGAAGTAATTGTTATGATAATATTGCACAGAGGGCACCACATTCAATTGCTTACCCAACCAAAACGTAAAAGAAGAAGCATTCATGAAAGTTCTATAAACATCCCCACTTGCCTTTCCATCCGTATATGGTTTTGACACAGAGTAATCATTAGAGATTGACAGGTTCAACCATTTCCTTACAGAAGCAACATACGAGATTTTAGCTTGCAGATAGTCACTTCGACCATCATGACAATCTCCGCCTATATAGTATTCACTTCTAGACGTTCCTATGCTGAGAGATTCGCTTATCTTGGAATTCCATCGAAAGAATCCCTTCGCCACCGTTTGTTCTATCTGCCAAACTCTATTTTTGGTAGATTGCGGCTGGACGATATAATTAACAACATCGTCAACCACCTGATACCCCATACTATTACCATTTCGAGCATCCACATAAGACAGAGTAACACCACCAAACAACATTTTAATAATATCCTTATAACTTGACGTAAACGCCAGTTTAACAGAGCGATTGGGAACTATCTCTACCTGATAAGGATTGGACATTGTCGTACGATAATTCACATAATGTTTCAGAACCATCTGAGACAAGACTGAAGGCATAGACTCCTCACATATCGTCGTCAAGTCGAAAGATAAACGACCAGTAGGTTTATATGTCAGATTAGAATATGGGCATATCGAAAAGAAACGCTTATCATAATCCAAAGAGCCATCAGCAGAATGATAATATTTCACCCCAACAGGCACATAAACCAGCCATTGCAGTCTGTTTCCAAAATGCAACAGGATTTTAGGGCTAACAAAAGCTCCCAACAACCAGGTTTTCTGTTCGCTGCCAGAAGCATCTGACAGAGAATTCAATCCTGCACTTACCCTTTGCCAATCAAACATGACCTTGCCATTCAAATTAAACATAAGGTGAGGAATCGTGAAAGCCAACAAAGATCCAGTAGCTTCACTCTGGAAGTTGCGTTGTCTTAGTAGCTGGCTCATATTCGTTTCCGACATATTCAACACCCCTCTCTTATCCACAAAAGAAGCTTTCCATTCCAAATCTGCGACTCCACCATTCTTTTTCTTATAGTTTGCCTTCATCACATTACTCAACAAAAAACTATGACCAGAGAGAGTCTGAGCGACAAAATCATTCACCAAGCCTTCATTCTTAGGAAAAGAAGCATTTACCGACAAATTGTTTTTAAGATAACTTTTGGAGCTATTCAATTTATAAGCGACATGTCCTCCAACAAAATGCTGCCCTACCAAAGCCTGGTTAGACTCCTGTATAACATATCGAGTGCCATCATCCAAGAGATAACGGCTTTCATCGGTAGCATTTTGCTTTTCCTGATCATAAAGGTAATTTACATTAAAGCTCAAAGTCCTGTCCTTATCCAACTTATAAAGCTGATTGATAGAGGCACTATATGAATCATTCCTATAAGCATATAAATCAGAAACAGCAGGTTTATCGGGTAGCAATATTCCTGCACCCAAAACAGAATTCAGCGAAGACGAGGCATTGATTTCCTTACGTAAATCATCACCTACATTATTCGTTTTAAGCAATGTCAGGTTTTGACTATTGCGGCGGAAGTTCATTAAGTTAACAGTCATATTCCTCGCCAGCTTAGGCTGACCACCAACCGCAACAGAAAGCATGGCAGTCCATGCACCTTTTGCCGTTTGCTTGAGTTTTATATTCATAGCAGGCGCATTGCCACTTTTTGTTCCCTGAAAAAGTTTAATGTTCTGGTGATTCTCCATAATCTGCACAGAGCCGATAGCCTTGGCATCCAAATTCTTCGTTGCCTCGCCATAGTTGTCACCAAGCATATCGGCCCCTTCAATATAGAACTCATTCACCCATTGACCATTATACTTAATCTGCCCATTACCAATCACCTCTACACCCGGCATTTTACGAAGCAAATCTGCCAAGACTTTATCATCCTTAGATATATACGAAGAAGCTGCGTAGGAAATCGTGTCACCAGATTGGCGTATCTTCTTCGCCTTTACAACAACCTCTTTTAGTTTTAATGTTTTTATGATAGAGTCAAGATGTTCAGACACATCTTGAGCCTGTGTTTTCATTGAGAACAACAAAAGCACTATAACACTAAGTATATACCTAGAAACACCTTGACGCATCATAGTAAGAATACATTTATCATTAATATCATTAAAAATTGTAGCAAAGATACAAATAATCCCTCAATGAGGAATGAATTCTGTCAAAAAGTTACTCATTGAGGGATGTATTTAATCATTTTTATCCCTCAATGATGGATTTTTGCACATACTGACATTCATCAACATGGCATTGCATGCTTGAAAATGTTGGTGAACAACCTTAATATTACGCATAAACAATTACAATACAGACGTTTTTGTATTTCCGTTAAATTTCAAATTGCTCCCATGATTAATCTTCTTGCCACAATCTAAAGTATAACTTGCAGATAATGACACATAGCGTCTTTCCCATGGACGGCTTTGATAAGAATAACTATCAATATAATCAGAGATAAGCCAACTCTTCGTATTACCATTTTTAAGTATGAGGGAATTAACCTGTAATTTAACAAATCTCCATCCACCTGGAAACCCTTCGTGGCGAAGGATTCAAGATGTGGATGGATGACTATTTTAATGACGGCTCAATCCCATAAGGAGAAATAGGGAGTACTTACAAGGTGCCGGAAAGCCTCCCGGAAGTCGTCATGATAGTCCTGACGAGTCGAAAAGAGCCTCATTCCATTTATTGCCTAACTATGGCACAATATTGCCCTCTACTGGGGCAACTTTTTGCCATTGCCGGGCATAAAGTGATGCGTCGGGAGAAAATTTTCGGGAGGTCTACCATCGCCATTCGGAATATGCTTTCCGGCTGCAGGAAGCGTGGTTTTGCTCGTGAAAAACCTTACTCTCAATTTTACCCTTCACCCTTCACCTTTTCGCCGGAAAACCCGATAAACACTGGGGTTGTGAGAGGTGAAGGGTTGGCTCAACCCTTCACCCGCATAATCACCTATGTATTAGATATTTATACCACATCAGTGAAGGATGAAGGGTGTTTTTGAAAGTAGCTTTCTATCCACCCGCAGCCTGAAACTTCAATGCAGTCTTCTCAACTACGGATGCAAAGATACTATTTTTTTCGATATTTCCTCAGTTGGCCGGACTCATTTTAATTAACAGGCTTTGGTTGCCGGAAAGCAGAAGGAGTAAGCCCTCGCATCTTCTTGAAGAACTTAGTGAGATGGGCTTGCGAGGAGAAGCCGAAGGTATTGGCTATCTCTTGCACCGTATGCGTGGTGGTAGATAACTCTCGCTCTATCTCCTTTACAATATATTCATCTATGATAGCCTTCGGTGTCTTGCCAGAGATACGGCGGGTCACCTGTGCCAGATAGCGACTGCTCACATTCAACTGGTCTGCATAGAAATGCACATCACTATAGGTGCGGCAGAAGTTGTTGACCTGAGAGATAAACTGATTGTAGAGTTCCGAACTGCGGCCCTGCAGATTACTCTCACGTGTCAACTCTACATTGATGAAATCCTGTGCCTTCGCCAAAGCCTCATCCATCTTCTTGCCTTGGTTCAGATATACGGCAAGGGCAGAAGAGAAACGGTTGGTAAGACCATGAGAATTGGCATTATCGAGCAGGAACACCTTCATTCCATTGTCCTCAGCCATACGCAGCAACTTGGTGTCTTGCAGAATAATATCATTTTCTTTTTTTCGGGCTACAACTACCGAACAGAGCGGCAGCAAGCGATACTTGATCTGGCTCACCACATCCTCCGTCATCAATGCATCACCGTTGCTCGACCAGATGGCAGGGGTATAGATAATATAATCTGGGCGATACTTGGTAAGGGCATCTATCACCACACCAAGGGTTTCCACACGTCTTATCATACCCACCTTCACGATGGTGGGCTGGATATCGTTCATGATAGCCTCTATCTGTCCCGACACAATCTCTGCCGGTACATCAAAGAATTCCTGAATACCCAACGTATTCTGAACGGTGATGGAGGTGATGGCCGAAACGGCATAACCACCCAGTTCTGAAATGGTCTTGATATCGGCTTGGACCCCCGAACCGCCCGTGCTGTCGGAACCTGTAATCGTTAATATGGGATAAAAGACTTTCATACAGCGGCAAAAATACAAAAAAAATAGGATATTATCAAAATATTATTTGTATATTTGCACCAAACTTAAAAACTAAACATAAACTATTATAATATGAAAGCATTTTATCTTTCTATCCTGATGGCGTTGGCCCTCTTGCCAGCCCATGCCCAGCGCAGGTACAATGCGATGAGGGAAACTAAAAAGGAGTTTTTCAAAACAGAGCAAGCCCGACTCATCGGCGACCAGATTCTCGACTACCAGAGAGTGACAGGCGGATGGCCAAAGAACATCGACATGGCAAAGCCCATGACTCATGAGGAGCGACAGCAAGTACTCAATGACAAAAGCCGGCGAGACGACTCTACCACCGACAACGATGCCACCAATATGCAGATGACGTATCTGGCTCGGCTCTATCAGGCCACCAAGAGTAAGAAGTACCGTGAGGCTTTCTGCCAGGGTGTGGAATACCTGCTGAGCGGACAGTACGACAATGGCGGATGGCCACAGTTCTGGCCCGGGATGCGTGGCTATCAGGTTCATATCACCTTCAACGATGATGCCATGGTCAACACCATGGAAATGCTGCGCGACATCTATCTGCAGAAGGCTCCCTTCGATGGCAAGCTGACCGACAAGGCGCTGCGCCAAAAGGCCATCAAGGCTTTCAACAAGGGTGTGGAGTGCATACTGAAGTGCCAGATTGTCAAGGACGGCAAGCCTACCGTATGGTGCCAGCAACATGACCGCGTAACCTTCGAGCCTCGTCCGGCACGTGCCTTCGAGCTCTCGTCCTACAGTTCTAACGAGAGTGCACGCATCGTGGCTATGCTGATGGAGATTCCTAACCCAAGCGAAGAGATAAAACGCGCCATTCGTGGAGCCATGCAGTGGTTTGATACCTATAAGCTGACGGGCCTGAAAGTGGTACGCAAGGGCGAGTTTGGTTCTCCTTTCAGAACAACCGAACTCGTTAAAGACCCCGATGCCACCACACCTCTGTGGGCAAGATACTACGACTTAGAGCACTGTGAGCCTTTCGTATGCGACCGCGACGGTGTGCCCCGCCGTCATCTTTGGGAGATAGGTACAGAGCGTCGCAACGGTTATTCATGGTACAGCGACCGTACTGCTTTCATCTATCCTCTCTACGAAAAGTGGGCCGACAAGTATGATACTGCCAACAAGCTGAACCTCAGTCTCAACTCGCCCGGTGCCAACGAGCGTGGAATCATCAACATGAACCGCTTCTCGAAGCCAGAGCTGTCATGTTTCGATGCAATAGTCAATGCCGGCGAGCGCATACAGGATGCCATAGAGAAAGCTCCCGAGAACCCAGCGAAGCCTTTCAAGATACTCATCCGCAACGGAGTGTATCACGAGAAGGTCATTATCGACCGTCCCAATATCGTGCTCGTAGGCGAAAACCGTGACAGTGTCATCATCCAATATGCCGAGACCACAGCCTCACAAACTATTAAGGAATACAAGGGAAAGCCTGTACACATGGGTGTCATCGTACTGCAGGACAATGCCAACGACTGTATCATCAGCGGCATCACCGTATATAATAATTATGGTAGCACGGTAGAGAAGACCACCACACACCAGATGGCCATCTATGGCAAGGCAACACGCACCATCGTCATCAACAGCAATATCTTTGCCGACGGCAACGATGCCCTCTCGCTATGGTGTCAGAATGGAGGAATGTACTATCATGCCGACCTCTACCTGCGTTGTCCGGGTGTCGACTTTATGTGTCCTCGTGGCAGATGCTATGCCACACGCTGCAAGTTTGTCGGCGACAGCAGAGCCATCCTCTGGCACGACGGCAGAGGCGACATCAACAACAAGTTTGTCGTGACATGCTCTTCCTTCGATGCCCTCTCGCCCACCAAGTTGGGACGCTATCACCACGACCACCAGTTCTATCTGGCCCACTGCCGTATGTCGAAGAACATCCTCGACAGTAACATCAGCTATGCCTATAGCGACAAGGTGCTCGACCCTTGCCCCTGGGGATTGCGCGTATATTATTATGGTTGCGAACGCGAGGGAGGCGACAGCGGATGGCTGCGCGACAATCTCGACCAGGCTCCTGGCCATCCTGCCTTCCATGGCCTTACTGCCCTTTGGACCTTTGATGGCAAATGGGATCCCGAAGCACGCATCAGAGACCTGTGGTATGTTCTGAAATACCAAACAAAATAAGAACTTTTAGCAGTATTTAGCGTTAAATGTGTTAAATACTGCTAATTTTACATTCGATTTATCCACTTTATAAAAGATTATTGCTATTTTTGGCAGCAACAAACGAAGTTATCTACTGACGACTAACAAAAAAGAAAACAAACATTTCTTAATGTATAACTAAAAACAAACCATTTATGTATCAACAAATCAAGAAGGGAGCTTTGGCTCTGTCTCTTAGCTTGTGTTGCATCGGTGCATTTGCACAAAAGACCATCACAGGTAATGTGAAGGATGCTACAGGTGAACCATTAATTGGTGTAACTATCCAAGCCGGAAAGGGCGGAACAGTTACCGATATCGATGGTAACTTCAGTCTCCAAAACCTAAAGCCTGGTGACAAGATCACCATTTCCTATTTAGGATGTAAAACACAAACCATCACCGTGGGCAACCAGTCTGCGCTGAACATCGTCATGCAGTCTACCGACAAGAGCCTCGATGAGGTGGTAGTTATCGGTTATGGCACGATGAAGCGTCGCGACCTGACGGGTGCTGTAGCCTCAGTTACAGGTGACAAGTTGGCTCAAAACCCTGTATCCAACATCGCCGAGGCACTGCAAGGCCAGTTGCCAGGTGTATCAGTAACCTCTCAGGATGGCCGTCCTGGCGGTTCAATGAGTATCCGTGTACGTGGTGGTGGTTCCATCACCCAGAGCAACGACCCTCTCTTCATCGTCGACGGTGTGCAGGTATCACGTATTGATGATATTCCTGCCGATAATATCGAGAGCATTGACGTGCTCAAGGACGCCGCCTCAACAGCCATCTATGGTGCGCGTGGTGCCAATGGCGTCATCATGATCACCACCAAGAGCGCCAAGGAAGGCAAGGCACAGGTGAAGTACAACATGTACTACTCTGTAAAGGAGAAGCCTACTACCTACGACACTGAAAGCGCCTACGACTACGTACTGCGCAACTGGAGCTATGCCACATCTTATGGTGACAAGTATGGCACCAACGTTGCCAAGTATTTTGGTTTGGGCAGCGAGAACGGCAATCACTTGGAGGAATACCGCAACATGGGTACCCACAACTATCAGGACGACTTGCTCAGCAGTTCTCACGCTTGGAACCACGACCTGAGCGTCAGTGGCGGTACAGAGCATACCAAGTACTATGCTTCTGTCAACTATACTAATGATAAGGGTTCGCTGAAAGACACTGGTTTCCGCCGTTGGAATGTAAACTTCAAGTTGGCACAGGACATCACCAAGAACCTGAAGTGGAACATCGATGCCCGCTATAGCGAGATGCGCTTCCAAGGCAGCCAGTTCCAGTATGCCACATCTTCTTATGCATACCGACCCATCGACACTCCTTTAGGCGTGGACGACCCATCATTGTTGGGTATGGGCGATGCCAACGTGGACCCCAAATACAACCCTGTCAGCATCTATGACAGCTATACACAATACAACACCCACAACCGTCTGCGTGCCACCAACTCGCTTACCTGGACTCCTATCAAGGGACTGACAGGCAAGACCGAGCTTACCCTTGCCCGCAACTGGCGTGAGCAGCAGACCTGGGACGACGGCTACGAGAAGGGCTACAACCATGCCACCCTGGTAAAGAGCAATGGCTACAACGTGCGTTGGACCACCACTGCCAACTATGCCGTACAGGGATTGGGCGAAGACCACAGCCTCGACTTCCTCGTGGGTAACGAGGTTCTTGCCAGCAAGAGCAACTCCACTACTTTCAATGGCTATGGCTATCCTTTAGGATGGGACATGGACACAGCCTTCGGTCAGCTCAACATGAGCCACATGGAGTCTACTTCTCTGAAAGATACCAACAAGTCGGAGATCGGCACACCAAACCACACCCTTTCTTGGTTCGGACGTGTCAACTACTCTTACCAGAGCCGTTACCTCTTCACCGCTACTTTCCGTGCTGATGGTAGTTCTAAGTTCGCACCCAACAACCACTGGGGTTACTTCCCTGCTGCAGCTGCCGCATGGCGTATCTCAGACGAACCTTGGATGAAGGGTACACAAGACTGGCTGAGCAACTTGAAGCTCCGTCTCTCTTTCGGTACTTCCGGTAACGATAATATCGACGCTTCGCTATGGAAGGCTACATGGATAAGCGAAACTACTGAGGTTGACGGCCAACTTGTCAACACCTTCCGTCCTGGCACCATGATGGCCAACCCCGACCTGAAGTGGGAAACTACCATCTCTCGCAACATCGGTCTCGACTTTGGTTTCTGGGACGGTCGTCTGCGCGGTACCTTAGACTTCTACTGGAACACCACCAAGAACATCTTGATGATGGTTCCTATTGACACTTCTACTGGTTACACCTACCAGTTCCAGAACGTAGGTAAGACCTCCAACAAGGGTATAGAGCTTGCCTTGAGCTACGACATCGTCAACAAGAAGGACTGGGGCTTGACATTCGGCATGACCTACAACTTCAACCACAACAATGTTGACGAACTCTTCGACAACGTATTGGCAGATACCCATACCAACTGGGGATCACAGATGCGTATGCCATACTACGACTACGTCATCCGCAAGGACAATCCTGTAGGTTTGGTTCAGGGTTACAAGTCATTGGGCTTCTACACTGTTGACGACTTCAACGTAAGCGCCGATGGTGTATGGACACTGAAGGATGGCATTCCAGACAATACAGTCTGCAACTATTCAGCAGGATGCGCCAAGGCTTACAAGCTTCCTGCTGGCCAGAAGGCATTCCCTGGCATGTACAAGTTTGCCGATGTAGATAATGACGGCACCGTGGCTTCTAACGACGTTACCATCATCGGTAAGACCAAGCCTGAGCATACGGGTGGTTTCAACATCTCTGGACGTTATAAGAACTTCGATCTCAACGCCAACTTTGCTTATCAGATTGGTGGCGACGTTTACAACGCCAATGCTCTCCACGACATGATGGGTAACAAGGATACTGGCTTCGGCTCTGCACGTGTTTCCGAACTGGCAGACTGCTGGAAGATGTATAATGTAGACAACAATGGTAACCTCTATGCCGTTACCAACCCTGACGAGCTCCGCACCCTGAATGCAGGTGCCAAGTATGCCTTGCCATACTGCGAGTACGGTCTGGTAACCAGCGAGTTCATTGAGGACGCTTCTTATCTGCGCCTCCAGAACCTCTCTGTAGGCTACACCTTCCCTAAGACATGGATGAAGCCACTCGGCATCAGCAACCTGCGCATCTATGCCACTGTTACCAATCTCTTCTGCATCAAGGGCTATAGCGGAATTGATCCTGACGTCAACACAGACTTCAACGCTGGTGGCAACGGATTCCCTACCCCTAACTACGATTACCAGGCTTATCCTAAGACTCGCTCTTGGACATTCGGCCTCAACTTAGCATTCTAATCTATTAAAACTGAATATTGACATGAAAAATAGATATTTATATATAGCTTTATGTGCGGCAGGCCTCCTCTCTGGTGCCACCTCATGTAACGATTATCTGGAGACAAGTTCACCATCCACTGTTGATAAAGAATTTGTATTCTCCACCACCACCACAAAATGGGCAGCCTTGGAAGGTGCCAAAAAGTCCATGTTGAATGCCTACACCCTGCAGGTTTTTGGTAGCGGACTTTATTATGCTGCTGATATAGCAGGTTCCGACATCATGCGCCACCCAGAGGCTCACAACAACCAGTTGGGACGCCATATTCCTGAAGGCCTTTATAGAAATGGTACCGAAGTAGGCAACTACAACCTCCTCATTTATCAGAAAGAGGGAACAGATGGAGCATACGGTGCGCTGTTCGATGTCATCGGTAAGTGCAACGCCATTACATCTGCCTTCGAGGAGGAAGAAGGATTCAACGAGATGATGGCACAGACAAAACCTACCGACGAGAGTCAGATTTATGGCGAGGCTGTAGCACTGCGTGCCACCTGCTACCGCGAACTCATCAAGTACTTTGGCGATGTGCCTTGCCCTGCCGAGTTCGGCAAGCCTGCTGGCGGTATTGCCTCACGCGACTCTATCTATGATGTCTGCATCGAGCAGCTCAAGAAGGTGGAACCACTGATGTACGTACTGGGGGCTTGCCCTCACTACACCGCCAATGCCAAGAATTACTATTCACGTACCTACGTCGACGGACTCATTGGCCGCATGGCTCTTGAAGCAGGAGGCTATCAGACTCGCCGTGGCGACATCAAGCGAGTAGATGGTCAGGGCAATCCTCTCACCTTCGAGACCATGGGAACAGCCAATGCTGGTGCAGAATATGGTCGCCGTGCTGACTGGCAGAACCTTTACAACACTGCCAAGACCTACTTCAAGAAAGCCATCGATAATTCTGGAACAGCCATATTCCACGATACCGACCCACGTGAGAAAGACAATAAGGGACGCGTATTCGGCAACCCTTACCAGTATTTCTTCCAGCAGATGCACGAGGCTGATGTTACTTATGCTGACGAAAGCATCTTCGAGGTTCCATACACCCAGGGTTCTGATGGTGGTGTGACCACACAGAGTGAGCGCTCTTATTGTTTAGGTCGTGCATCAAGCGGTGGCGGTAAGAACGCATATCCTTGCAAGGCTTACGGTCAGGGACGTGCCAACCCAGCCTTCTACTATGGCGAGTTCGACCCCAAGGACTTGCGTCGTGACGTATGCTTCACGGTTACAGGTAGTACAGGTAAGGGTACGGAAACCCTGATTCCTCTCGTACCTAACTCTAAAGCTGCTGGCGGTGGTATCTGCTGCAACAAGTTTGATGAGAATCGCCAAGCAAAGGTATGGACCAAAAACCAGCGCCGTTCGGGTATCAATAGTCCTTACATGCGCCTGTCTGAAATGTACTTGGGCTATGCCGAGGCTTGCGCCGCACTCGATGCCAACAGTGCCGAAGCCAAGACATACCTTACCAAGATACGCAACCGTGCTTTCCGCACACCTGCAGAGGCCAATGTGGATGGTTTTATCGCCAAGGAAGGCTCTCTGCTCAAGGCTGTCATCGATGAGCGCGGCTTCGAGTTTGCAGGAGAGGGCGACCGTCGTTTCACTTTGATTCGTACTGGTCTGTTGCCAGAGAAGATTCGTGAAATCAAGGAACTCACCCGCAGAATGCTGGATGGTCTGGAGTCTAATGGTTATTACACCTTCGAGAATGGTAACACCATCTCAAGCTATATCTATACCAAGAGCGTGGATGCCAAGACTGAGAAAGGTTACCGACTGACAGCACAGTGTCCAGAAGGAAAGGAAAACGACCCAGTACTCTATCCTTCATGGCGCGGCCAGAACGACAAATGGGAGGCTTACGGCTTGGATTACAAGACAGATACTCCTTTGACAAACGTCGCTATCAAGGGCTTGTTCAACAAGCTTTCTGCAGAAGAGGAGACTGCTCTTGAGGCAGATGGTTATGAGAAGGTAAACTGGGGTAAGGACCTTGCAAACTATGATGACGAGTACTACAAGTATCTCTTCTGGGATTACGACTATGTAAAGGCTCCTATCTATCTCTGGCCTCTCACTCCTAACATCTTATCATCTGGTGGCTTCGAGAATGGCTACGGCTTTAAGAACAAATAATACGAGCATTCAAGAAAGAAGAAAGAAGAAAGAATAAACTTAGAGTTTATAAAAAATCATCAGGCGGGAGGACGCAACAGGCGTCTTCCCGCTTTTCTTTTGTCTCTGTCAATACTTGGACATTACTATAGGAAGCCTCTGTCAATTATAATTGCGCTTCGTTTTCCCCTAAAAAAGCGCATCGTCAGCTATCAGTAAATAAGGTACTCCGCAGAGCATCACACTTGCGAACAAAGGTATTAAACTACCTCAGTTCGGGATAAGGTCGATTCCGAAGGCGTAAAGCGATAAGACATCTGCTATCCACGTGTTGCTTTTTTTAAAAATAGAAATACGCAAAACCCTTCACCATTCATTTTTCCCTCGGAATCTCCTGTGTTTATCAGTGTTTCAAGGGGGAAATGACAAGGTGAAGGGTGAAGGCTTTTTGCGTAATCCATTAAAAAAATACTGATTACCAACTGAGTTTCGCAAGTTTTGCCCCACACGCCATGAAGGGGCAGAAGCTCTTAGCCCGTATTAAAGCACTTTGTGAAAGTTCAATTACATATTCACAACTTTCTTAACGGATACATGGCCTTGAGCATCGGTAGCCTTAACGATGGTGATGCCATGACAGGGAGCAGACAGACGCTTGCCAGAGAGGTCGAAGTACTCGGCCTTGGCTGTCTGAGCAGCAGCATAATCGAACATCTCGATGCCTGTAGTAGAGGCACCAGACATTTCCTTTCCTTCTGCATCATAGGTCTTGGCAGTGCTGTAGTTCTTGATGGCATGATCGAACTCGGCTATATCTATTGTTGGAATCTCATTGGTATAAGCCTTCCAGATTTCTACCTTGCCTGCGCCAGAATACTTCTCGCAGATGACAGGAACATCCACTGTCTTGTCGAGATAATGCTGGGTGTAAGAAGGAGCAGTCTGAGTAGGCACCCAATCGGATGTTGTCACAGGATAATTGTCATTTATCTTAGCACCATCAATATTGGTGTAACCCTCCATCAGGTTATTACAACCCTTATAGATACAATCGTAACCTTCAGTCTTATAGACATTCAAACTGCCACCTCTATCTGAGCGGATAGGCGACTTGGTATTTTCGAAATAACAAGCTTGAACAAATGCCACAGCTCCCGTACGAATATCCCAACCATCCTCACAACCACGCATATAGTTATTATAATAATGTACATGACCACCACGTTGGAGAGGAAGACGAGAACCTTGGATATTATCAAAGAAATTATGGTGGAAAGAGATGGTACGACAGTTTTCGTAGACATCTGAATCACCCTTACCCCACAAGCAGCTCTTGTCATGGTCGTGGAAATAGTTATAGCTGAAAGTCATCCACTGCACATTGTTCTTGCAGTCGAGCAAACCATCATAGCGGTCTTTATTGGCTGCATCACCATTGAAGAACTCACAATGGTCTATCCAGATATGTCCACCCCAGTTGGTCTTGGCACTTACCTTATCTGCCTGGATTCCGATGCAGTCAGGGTCGCCCACTTCTACTTGTGCACCATTACGCCAAGCCACAATCTTGTTTTCGCCAGTTCTGAGCACAGGTACACCCTTCATGGTGAAACGGCAGTTACGGATAATAATATTATCAACCGACTGCATTACGAAGGTGATATGAGAAAAGAGAGGAGCCTTGCCTGTTGCAGGGTCCACCACACCAATCAAAGTCTTGTTAGGAGCTACCATAATGCGCTCACCATAGACAGACTCCACGCCAGACTTACCACTCTGGTCGTCAAGCAAACGACCAGTACTCAGATCATCCACATAGCACTTGATGCCTGTAGTAATATCATGATCTACGATAACAATATATGGGTCAGTTGCCTGGAGATAGGCCTGTAGTTCAGAGAAAGTATTGGCCTTTACGACCTTACCACCAGCACCACCAGTGGTACCACCAGCACGATACCAATTAGAGCCTGCCACACCTTCATAGGCTGCAAAGCCATCAATAGAGAAATCACGGCCATCTTGTGTCTGCGCATTTGCCATCATAGAGAAGCCACAGAGCAAAGCAGAAGCCAAGAGAGTTTTACGACAAACAGCCTTGAACTGTGCAGAAACGGTAGTGTTAATTTGTTTCATTGTAGGATTAGTTTTTGATTTATTTTTGTTTTGAGAAAAAAGGGCTGTCCTCATCACGAAAAGACAGCCCTTAGTTTGTTTCATTTTATATATCTTTCCTCATTGAGGAAAAAATGTTTATTATTCTGTTACAGGTACAAGTTTAATGAGAGCGATTGCGGAAGAATCACCCTTTGTAATCTTATGAGCGCCAGCCTCAAGTACAACTGTTGTAGGAGCTCCTGCCTGCTTCACACCATCTACCTTTACATTAGTTTTTGTACCAGAAGTACCATAATATACATACAGAGTCATCTTCTGAGATGTGGTGAAAGAAACTTCTGTATTAGATTCCATCTTAAGACTTGCAGAATAAGTAGTACCTTCGATAACAGTATCTTCTACTTTTACATTCTTAGCTGAACCTGTCAAAACAAATGCACTATTAGAAGGAACAGCCTCTTTTCCGTTCGCAGTAAAACTACAAATTACTGTACCCTCAATAGGAGTTACTGTGCTGCCACCTTCTGTACCACCAGTAGAGCCGCCTGTGCTACCACCTTCGCCAGAACCAGAGCCACCTGTCTCGCCACCTTCTGTAGAACCACCTTCGCCAGTTGCATTGCTCTCACCGAACACTTTAACAACACCAGAAGTATAAGCATCAAGAATGCTTGCCAAAGCAGGCCATGGCTGCTGGTGACCATTTGTTACGACTGTCTCATCAGGAATAACGAAATCAATATCACCATGATTCAAACGACCTGCGCCATAGAAGCCTTCTACAATAGCAGGAACATCTTCTGCCTTATCTGCAGCGTATGCATACATGAGGCTTGAGTTGGTATCGAAGTTGTTGTAAGAAGTACCACCAACCAAAGTCTTTACGCTTGTAGGAACCTGCTCACTTGGATCAGAAACCTCGTAGGCATCAAAACTTGTATTGTTTTCTGCGTATGTGATATAGCTGAAGTTATCAGGTTTGTTGGCAAATACATTGCCGTATGCCTTAATCAAGCCACCTTTCTCACCAGAGAAAGTACCATCACCCATAGCATCAGTACCCTGCAGAGAACTCATGATAGGACGCTTGGTTGCATCAAAGTAATTAGACTCCATGAATATACTTGAACCACTGGTTGCACCAACACCATAAACATCACAATGCTGATAGTAGTTGTTGTACATGTGAACACTCATGGTACGAACGCGAGCCATACGAGAGTCTGAATGGTCGAACCAGTTGTGATGATAAGTAATCCAGTTTTCACCAGTCTCACTCTTCATACCACACATAGAAGCCTTACCATTATCCCAGAAGCGGTTGTAAGCTACAGTAACATACTTAGAATCGCCCTTGATGTCTACAGTACCGTCACCCTTAGCCTGGTCGGCAGCACCACCCTTCTTGCCATAGAAGAGATCCATGTTGTGAATCCATACATGAGAGTTATCAGTATCAAGAGACATAGCATCATCCAGGCAACGCATAATAGCAAAGTTACGGAACTCTACACTCTCAGCCTCTCTAAGCAAGAAGCCGAAGCCATATACGGTAGCATCATCACCGACACCTTCGAATGTCATATTCATAGTAGCTCCCTTAATCTGCAAACCTTCTGCAGAACTTGAAATGTGATCCAAATCAGAAAGGCTAACCTTACCGATGATACGGAAGGCGATAGGAGTTTTATCCTTACCTTTAGAATAAGCATCAATAATAGACTGAAGACCAGTAATAGTCTCTGACTTACCTGTATTAACGGTTGTAGAAACTGTCTTAGCGGTCTTGGCTGTAATATACAGAACCTTAGCACCAGCCTTCAAAGTACCATCATTATTATAAGCACCTACACCATCATACTTGAAATGAGCAAAGCCCTCACGGTTGTAGCTCTTTACTACCAAGTTAGAAGCAGTATTGGCACCAGCAATCTCTGTACCTTCAGCATTGACAGGGACAACCTTTACAGAATAAGTACCAGCCTTCAAACCGAGAACATCGGCACGATAGTAAGATTTATACTGACGAATCAGCTGAGCATCAATCTTCTTGTCATCTACATATACATTATAAGAAGAAGCACCCTCGAAAGGAGTCCACTTCAGGTAGGCAGACTCCTGCCAGCCCTTAGCCTCAGTAATCTGAATCACACCTGCAGGATTGTCAACATCACCACTTTCGCCCTGATCGGCCTTTTTAGCAAAGCTGATGGCTTGAACAGAAGCATCGTACTCATCATTCTCTGCACCAGACTTAGGAGCAATGATTGCCTTATCACCTTCGAACTTCACACTTGTCAAGTCTGCAGTATTATAATACTTCACATCACCCGACTTGGTGGTAACATACATCTGGTTCACCTTGCTGTTACGAGCAACGGCATTGGTAATTTTGTCGGTAGAACCAGGAGTAACGGTAGATCCGCCACCTACAGTCTCAACCTTGATGCTATAGATGTTCATACCACCACCATTTGTTTTCAACACGACATCACCATCAGCAGTTACAGTTCCAACATTGGTAACCTGATCTTTTGTAGGAGTACCAAAAGAACCAGAAACCGAAGTCAAGTTAGCAGCATCTAAACAACGAGCAGTAGAAGTACTACCAGTCTTGCAGCTAACTGTTACTTTCTGACCAGCCTTCAGACTTGGAATAATCAAAGAAACTCCATTTCCGTTCAATTCCAAGCGAGAAGAGCCATAGTTCAAGCGGACTTTTGCTTTTCCTTCGGATTTATCAGCAGGAGCACCAGCAGTAAACTTCAAGCCCTTAGCATAAGCCAATTCTGAGCCATTTGCTACAAGAGCTTCATTCTCCAAAGCTAAGGTATAGCAATAGCGATCGGTTCCCAATACCCAATTAGCATCAGCTGCACATAAAGCTTTATCAGCCTCGCTCATTGCACCAAATGTCCATGTCTGTGCCATGGCTGCACTCAAGCTCATCAAGAGGAGTGCCAGAGTAAATACCATTTTCTTCATTTTACGTTCCTCCTTTTTTACTTGATGATTACTTTCTTACCATTCACGATGTAGATACCCTTGCTCAGGTTCTGGGTAGAAGTACCCACAAGCTGACCATTAAGATTGAACACCTTGCCTGCGAGAACTTTGTTGCTTGTCTCAATGTTGCTGATACCAGTGGTGATATAAGCAAAAGAAAGTTTAACAAGCGACATGTCTTGAGTCTCAGTAGTCTCATCGTCGTAAGTAAGAGTTACATTGTCACCATTGAAGGTGATTTCTTTGACGGTCTTGCTAACCTGCGAGCCGTCGATTGTTACGGTTTGCTTGTTGTCTGCCATCACAGCAGTAGACAAAAGCACTCCTAACAACATGAAGTACACTTTTTTCATTGTTTTTAGCGTTTTAGTAGATTTGTTGTTTTAGTTTCTGCTGCAAAAGTAAAACAAAATAATAAAGGATGGAAACGTTTTCGTTAAAAAAGCTACGCAAACGTTTGCATAAGTGGCGTTCTGACAATTTATCATTCACCAAGGCAAAAGACTATCAAAATGGCACAAAAAGGAACAAAATCAACCCAAAGAAACTGTCGCTTATACTGGAAAAATCTTGCTCTTATACTATATAAATGTTTTGTTTAGCCTACAATAATCTCCGTTCCGTGATACGGAACCGCCATTCCGTGATACGGAACGGCCGTTCCAAAGTTCGGAATGCACATTCCGTATCACGGAACGGAGATTTATCTACAAGAGACAAAACAAATTCATAATGAACAGAAAACAATTTGTATAGTATTAAAGTAACTACTTATGGCTAAGGAGGGCTGAGTTGTTACAACTTCCGAAGAAGAACAACAAAAGGAGCGTAAGAAATCTTTTGAGCACTTTACTTGAAGAGAAACAAAAAAGCTGACTCTCGTAAGAAAGTCAGCCTTTTGTGTGGTACCACCAGGAATCGAACCGGGGACACAAGGATTTTCAGTCCTTTGCTCTACCAACTGAGCTATGGCACCATTATAATTTATGCCTCACAAGGCGGGAAGCCTTATTTGCGGGTGCAAAGGTAACATTTTATTTTGGTTCTTGCAAATATTTCAGCAACTTTCTTTCAAAAAAGCAAAAAAAAGACATATTACTTGGACTTTTCATCCTATTTTCTTACCTTTGCATGAGGTTTTAGAATAAACCTATCGGGATTTAGCGCAGTTGGTAGCGCACTACGTTCGGGACGTAGGGGTCGGGCGTTCGAGTCGCCTAATCCCGACTTTTATGAGAAGTATATTTTATCTTCAACGCAACGATCGAAACGCAATTATCGTCATATTGATGATAATAGCTATCATTTGCTCACTTATTATCTTCATCGGAGGCGAGGACGACGGTTCCCGCCAGGGAGTTGCCGACTCTACCCTCACCCAGCACCCGGAACGCGTAGACAAGGAACATCCTTTATATTATAAGGTAGACGAAGAGATACACGAAGTTTTCGCCTTCGATCCCAATACAGCCGACAGCACCGACCTGCTCAAGCTGGGGTTGCAGGAATGGCAGGTGAGAAACATCTACCGTTACCGTGCCAAGGGTGGTATCTACAGACGACCCGAAGACTTTGCCCGTCTTTACGGTCTCACCAAGAAACAATACGAGACCTTACGCCCCTATATAATAATAGGTGAAGACTACCGACCGGCATCCGACTACTACGGACAGCAAAAAGACTACGCTTACAACCGACAAGCGAGAGAAGAAGGGAAAACGGAGAAAGGCCAAGCCACTGGCGAGAAGACCGAAGAGAAGATTTACAGTTATCCACAGAAGTTGAAAGCCGGCGAGCATGTCAGCCTGAACTCTGCCGACACCACCGAGCTGAAGAAGATTCCAGGTATCGGAAGCGCATACTCACGTGCCATCGTGAGATACCGGGAGCGCTTGGGTGGATACGTCAAAGCCAACCAACTGATGGAGATAGAAGGTTTCCCTGAAGAGGCGCTGTCATTCATGCAAGTAGAGAAAGACAAGATAACGAAACTGAAGATCAACAAGCTCTCAATGAGTCAGCTTCGCCGACATCCCTATCTCAACTTCTACCAGGCACGCGATATCTGCGACTATCGCCGACTGCATGGTCCCATTAAGAGTCTGCGGCAATTATCGCTCCTCAAGACTTTTCCTCCTGCACAGATAGAACGTCTGGAACCTTACGTGTCGTACGAATAAGATGCGGATTTGGTTCACGTAAAATGCGAAGATTGACGAATGACAGACGAAGCGTTAAAGTACGCCCAACTGATGCAGGAAAATAATGAGGATGCAAAGAGGGCAGACGAAACGAACCATGAAAAGATAAACGCCAAAGAACCTGCCACGAAGGGTTGACCAATTGGTAAACTCGTCATGCACTACCTTCTTAGGAATATACCATCCCACAAAGATACAGGTGAAGAAAGAAGCCATCGGCATGAGCCATTGTGCCGTAAAATTGTCGCAACAGTTGAGAAACGACTTGCCAAAGAAGGTGAGTTCGGGAACCGCACCACAAGACAAGGCACAGAAGATACCTATCACACAACAAGCCACCGTCTCTATCCAGGCTCCACCACGGCGGGAGATATGCATCTCCTCATAGAAGAAAGCCGTACCTATCTCGTGCATGGAGATGGTAGAGGTAAGCGCCGCCAACACAAGCAGGGCATAGAAAAGCACCGAGATGACATAACCCACCACAGGCATGGAAGCAAAAGCCTCATTGAACACATTGGGCAGGGTGATGAAGATAAGCGACGGACCGCTGTCGGGCTGCACGCCCACTGAGAAGGCTGCAGGAAAAATCATCAGTCCTGCCAGGATGGCTATCAGCGTATCGAGGAAAGCTATCTGTGTGGCAGTCTTGAGAAGATTGGTCTGACGGCTGAAGTAGGAGGCATAGGTACAAAGGCAGGCCGTGCCAAGACTCAGCGAGAAGAAAGCCTGTCCCAAAGCCTCTATCATCACATTCGGGTCTACCTTAGAGAAATCGGGCTTCAGCAAGAACTCCACACCCTTCCAGGCTCCCTGCAAAGAGCAGGAAGCAACTACCAGCACCACCAACAGCACAAAGAGCAGCGGCATCAGTATCTTGGAAGCACGCTCTATACCATTGCGTACACCCTTGACCACCACCACATGAGTCAGCAGGATAAAGGCGATGGTCCACAAAGTGGGCCGCACCGCATCCGAAGAGAAAGAGGCAAAATACTCCTTTACAAAATTGGCATCGCCCTGCACCTCGGCCATGATGCTGGCATAGAGATACTGTAGGCACCAGCCAGCCACCACTGCATAGAAGCCCAGGATAATCATTGAAGTAAAGACACCCATATAGCCGATAACGCCCCAGGGCTTGCCGTTGGAAAGATTCTTGTACGACCGCGCAGCATTGGCAGCAGAATGACGACCGATGATAAACTCAGCCACCATGCCGGGAATGCCCAACATAAAGATACACACCAGATAGATAAGAATGAAGGCTGCGCCACCATTCTGCCCTGTCATATAGGGAAAGCGCCATATATTGCCCAAGCCCACTGCCGATCCTGCCGTAGCAAGGATCACGCCCAACTTGCTGCCAAAGCTGCCTCTGCTGTTTTCCATTTTTTCTTTTTTTATACGGTTGATATGATTGATTTACCCCCTTACAGAATGCCTTCGAGAAGTCCCAACTGATTGAGGAATACCAAAAGGATGAGTACTGGGCACACGAAACGCACCAAGAACAGATAGACGAAGAAGAGATTTCCCTTCAATGTTCCCCAGTTGGTAAACTCATCCCTGACCAGTTTTTTGGGCACATACCAGCCTACGAACAGACAGGTAAGGAAGCCTGCTACAGGCAGGAACACCTGCCCCGTGACAAAGTCGAACCAGTCGAACAACGACTTGCCGGCAAACGTGAGCGCATCTGTAGCCCCTAAAGACAGCGAGCAGAAAGCACCTATCACCGCACAAGACACGGTGACAATCAAAGCGCCACTCTTGCGGCCTATCTTCAGCTCCTCATAGAAGAAAGAGGTGTTGACCTCATGGAGTGACATGAGCGATGTAAGAGCCGCCAAGGACAAAAGAACATAAAACAACAGCGAGATAATCCAGCCCAAGACAGGTACTGCGGCAAAAGCCTCATTAAACACATTGGGCAGGGTGATAAAGATGAGCGACGGGCCACTGTCGGGCGAAACTCCCACAGAGAAAGCCGCAGGGAAGATCATCAGTCCGGCAAGTATAGCCACCATGAAGTCGATGACCGATATCTGCAGAGCTGTCTTGAACAGATTGGTCTGTCGGCTGAAATAGGAAGCATAGGTACAGATACAACCCATACCGATGCTGAGCGAATAGAACGACTGTCCCAAGGCACCCAAGAAAACGCCGTTGTCCACCTTGGAAAAGTCGGGCTTCAGCAAGAACTCAACGCCCTTTCCGGCATTAGGCAACAGGCAGGCTGCCACCACGATGATAAGCAGGAGGATGAACAAGACGGGCATCATGATCTTTGACGCCTTCTCAATACCTCCACGAACACCATGGATAATCACAAAATGACAAATCAGGAAGATGACTACCGTCCACATGACAGGCCGTATAGGATCGGCAGAGAACTCCTTGAAGTACTCTGCTACAAAGGTTGGGTCGCCATGCAGCTCGCCCATGATGCTGGCATACACATACTGTAGGCACCAGCCCGACACGACGGCATAATAGCCCGTAATAAGGAAACCGGTAAGCACCTCCAAGTAGCCCACCCACTTCCAGGCCTTTCCTTTCGACAGCTTGGTATAGGCACGGGCTGTATTCGAAGCACCATGACGGCCTATGATAAACTCGGAAATCATACAGGGAATGCCCAAAAGGAGCACACACCCTATATAAACCAAGATGAAGGCAGCACCACCTTCCTGGCCTGCCATATAAGGAAAGCGCCATACATTGCCTAAACCTACAGCACCACCTGCAGTAGCAAGAATCAATCCTATCTTGCTACCAAAACTACCTCTATCTAATTCTGTCATTTTTATCCTTTCTCTATAATACGACTGCAAAATTATAAAATATTTTGCATATAAACGTATAAATTGAAAGTAAAAATGCAAATTGACTGCAAAAAGGCAACTTGATACTAATAGAGCAAGGTTACTTAATCAGTAAAAAACTATTCTTCCGGCAGACTGTCACGCCACTTGCAGAAGGGATTGACAAGCAAATGAGAATTGTAAAAACGTTTGTCGCCCGTCACCTCACGACCTATGAAGTCGGGCTTCTCGTAGGCCTCATCCTCACTGCCCAGTTCCACCTCTGCCATGACCAGTCCCTGGTTGTCGCCATAGAACTCGTCGACCTCAAAGACATGATTGCCACTCTTTACCAGATAGCGGCGCTTGTCGATGACGCCACCCTGGCACAACTGCAGCAGATGCTGTGCCTCGTCGAGCGTGATTTCTTTTTCAAACTCATAACGCGTCATGCCACCATTCACCGACTTACCCTTGATGGTAAGGTAAGCCTTGTCGTCGCGTGTGCGCACTCTCACCGTAGCTCCCTGCGCAGGGATATAGCCCTGCTGAATATGACTATCAGAAAAGGCGGCGCTCTTGTATGCGTCGCCTTTCTTGACAAGGAACTTTCTCTCTATTTCCAGTCCACTCATATTTTATTTCTGTTATGTCAGGATATGATCCGTTACACGATAGTAGCCGAATAGATGGCAAAACAAATGGCCAATGCTATCAGCACGAAAAATATCCACTTGATGATTCTCTCACCCTTTTCAGCCTGCTTCTTCTCGTAAGCAGCATGCTTTGACTTTCTTAATTCTTTATTACTACTCATAGTCGTTCTATATTATTAGGTTATTACTATTCTTCATTCTCAGAGGGGAACTCCATCAGGTAAGCCTTGATGAATCCGTCTATCTTGCCATCCATCACGCCATCGACATCGGATGTCTGATAGTTGGTGCGATGGTCTTTGACACGACGGTCATCGAACACATAACTGCGAATCTGGCTTCCCCACTCTATCTTCTTCTTGCCAGCCTCTATCTTCGCCTTCGCCTCAAGGCGCTTCTTCATGGCGCGGTCGTAGAGTTGACTTTTCAAGAGAAGCAATGCCTTGGCACGGTTCTTAGGCTGGTCGCGCGTCTCGGTATTCTCGATGAGGATTTCCTCTTCCTCGCCTGTGTCGGGATCAGTATACCAATAACGCAGACGCACACCCGACTCCACCTTGTTGACATTCTGACCTCCGGCACCACTGGAGCGGAAGGTATCCCATGACAACTTGGCTGGGTCTACATATACCTCAATAGTTTCGTCGACCAACGGCGTAACGAAGACACTTGCGAAACTGGTCATACGCTTGCCCTGAGCATTGAAAGGCGACACACGCACCAGACGATGCACACCATTCTCGCTCTTCAGATAACCATAGGCAAACTCGTTGCCTTCTATCGTCATGGTAACACTCTTGATACCTGCCTCATCGCCTTCCTGTATATCGGTAATGGTCACTTTGTAGCCATGAGCCTCAGCCCAGCGCATATACATACGCATCAGCATGGAAGCCCAATCCTGGCTCTCGGTACCACCGGCACCAGAGTTGATCTTCAGCACACAGTCCATCGGGTCTTCCTTCTGGCGCAGCATGTTCTTCAACTCCAAGTCCTCTATGGCCTTGATGGCCTTATCGTAGTCGGCGTCTACCTCTTCCTCGGTCACCATTTCGTCTTTGTAGAAGTCGAAAGCCAACTGCAGCTCGTCTGCATACTGGCGCACGGTCTTGTAGCCGTCTATCCACTTCTGTATACCCTTCACTTTCTTCATCTGTTCCTGGGCATACTTTGGGTCCTCCCAGAAATCGGGAGCCTGTGTGCGGAGTTGTTCTTCCTCGAACTCCACCTGTTTCTGGTCTATATTGAGATAGCGATGCAGGGCGTCAGCGCGCTCCATCACATCCTTCAATTGGTCAGCTGTTATCATTAATTTATTATAAATTATTGAAGTTATAGCAGTCAAATCCGTTACCGCTTCTTTCTTCAGTCTCAAAGGAGTTTTTAGCCAATAGCCTTATGCTGCATATTACTCCTCATACATTTTGTCAATCTCTGCCTGATAGTTCTTATTGATAATAGGTCGGCGGATCTTCAGCGTATTGGTCAACTCGCCCGACTCCATAGAGAAGTGATGAGGCAAGAGTGTGATACGCTTGATCTGCTCGTAATAGGCCAACTGTTGTTGCAAGGTGTTGATGCGCTCCTGCAGCATCTTCTTCACCTGTTCGTTGGCACAAAGATCCTCACGACTGCTAAAGGCGATATGATGCTCGCGTGCCCAGTCCTCAACAAGTCGGAACTCCGGTACGATGAGTGCAGACACAAACTTGCGCTGGTCAGCAATGACAGCCACCTGGTCGATAAACTTGTCAACAAGCAACAGCGACTCCACCTGCTGGGGAGCGATATACTTGCCATTAGATGTCTTGAACAAGTCCTTGATGCGCTCGGTGAGGAACAACTCTCCATCCTTCATATATCCGGCATCGCCAGTATGGAAGAAACCTTCCTCATCGAACACCTTTGCATTGGTGGTGTCGCGATGATAATACCCCTTTGTAATGGTTGGACCCTTGAGCAATATCTCGTTGTCCTCGCCTATCTTGATCTGGATGCTGGAGATAGGGCGACCAACAGAACCGATGGTAAACTTCTTGTCGAGATGCACGCACGATACCGTGGCAAGACTCTCGGTCAAGCCATAGCCTACGACCATGCCGATACCGACAGAGAGAATAAACTCCTCGACTTCCGGACTCACATAGGCACCTGCTGTGGGGAATATATTAGGATGTTCCAAGCCCAACTGCTTACGCACCATGCTCAGGATGGTCTTGTTGATAATCTTATATTCCAACTCGAGTGTCAAAGGAGGACGCTTGCCATTGGCAATATACTCTATATTGCGCTTGCGACCTACGGCAAGAGCATGATAGAAAAGTTTCTTCTGTACAGAGCCAGCCTCATCCATCTTGGCCTTTACGGCAATATACACCTTCTCCCAGAAGCGGGGCACGCTGCACATACAGGTAGGATGTACCTGGCGCATGCTCTCCTGAATCTCGTGCGGATAAGTGTTGATAAACAACTGTGCTCCCTCGCTCAAACAGAGGTAAGCCCATCCACGCTCAAAGATATGGGTAAATGGCAGGAAATTGATGACACGGTCTTTCTCGGAAACAGGCACTACCTCGTCGTTGGCTCTCAGGGCAGCATCATACTGTCCATAGGTCAGCATGACTCCCTTGCTGTCACCGGTAGTACCACTGGTATAAAGGATGTTAGCCATATCATCCATGCTTGCCGACTGATACAAAGCCTCCACCTCAGTCTGTCGAGGCAGGTTCTCGCCCAACTTGATGAAATCCTTGAAGTAAAGGGCAGCCGGGTCGTGAGTACTGATGCGCACGCTGGAGTCGAAGATGATGATACGCTCCAACGAAGGACAGAGAGCAAAGACACGATGTGCCTTGTCGTACTGATCCTGCTCGCCTACAAAGAGGAAGCGCACCTGTCCGTCGTTAATCATATATTGTATCTGCTGCTCGCTGCTGGTAGCATAAAAGGGAATCGAGCACACCTTGATGCCATAAGCACCAAAGTCGGTATAGAGATAATGCACGCAATTCTGGGAGAAAACAGCAATCTTGTCATGCGGCTTTGCACCGATGTTCAGCAAAGCATTGCTCACTTGTTTCACTCTCAGCGAAAACTGATTCCATGACACAGACTGCCACTTGTCGCTGCCAAACTTCTTGAACGTAAGTGCAGTTTTATCGCCGTATTTATTGGCCAAATCGTGAATCAGTACCGAAAGATGACTTTTGACTTGCATAAGCATAATGTTTAATTATTGGATGCAAAGATAATAGAAAACATTAAGAAAACAAAATAAATCGGAATTTTATTTTGTCCTTATCCCGTTTTAGCTTAACTTTGCATCACAAATAAGACTAAGAGAGACAGATATGATGACACAAGAGGAATATGTAAGAGACGCCATCGGGTTGCTCAGCCAGCTGATTGCTACCCCTTCGACAAGTCGCAACGAGAAGGATGCCGCCGACATCATGGAAAAAGCCCTTCGCAACTATGGTTTCACGCCACATCGTGAAGCCAACAATGTATGGGTGATTGACCCACACTTCGACGAGCAGAAGCCCACTTTGCTACTCAATGCCCATATAGACACCGTGAAGCCTGTCGATTCATGGAGGCGCGATCCCTTTGCTCCTACAATAGAGGGCGACACGCTTTATGGTCTGGGCAGCAACGACTGTGGAGGCGGTCTGTGCTCACTACTGCAGACATTTCGGATGCTGACAGAGAAAACACAGAACTACAACCTTATCTATTTAGCATCGGCCGAAGAGGAAGTGTCTGGCAAAGACGGCATCAGCCGAGCCTTGCCTCTCTTGCCAAAAATCGACCTGGCTATTGTGGGTGAGCCTACGGGCATGAAGCCTGCCGTGGCAGAGAAGGGACTGATGGTATTAGACGTGATAGCACACGGAAAAAGCGGACATGCAGCCCGAAACGAAGGCGTGAATGCCATCTACGAAGCATTGGACGACATGCGCTGGATTCGTGATTACAAGTTTGAAAAGGTGAGTCCTTTCTTAGGTCCTACCAAGATGACACTTACCGTAGTCAACGCAGGAACCCAGCACAATGTGATTCCCGACAAGTGTACGATGCTGGTAGATATCCGCACCAATGAATTTTATGACAATGAGGAAGTCTATCATTTTATCTGCCAGCACGTGAAGAGCGAAGTAAAGGCTCATAGTTTCCGTCTAAAATCATCCCGTATTGATCCTGAGCATCCTCTTATTAAGAAATGTGTAGCCATGGGAATGAAGCCTTTCGGTAGTCCTACCCTTAGCGACCAGGCTCTGATGCCATTTCCTTCCTTTAAGTTGGGACCAGGCGAATCCTCCCGCTCCCATTCCGCAGATGAGTTTATCAGAATCAGCGAAATAGCTGATGCTATTGCCAAATACAAAGAGCTCTTAGATGGCGCTGCCATCTAAGAGCTCTACTCTATTCATCTATTATACCTTAATATATATGACATTACAAGGTCTTACCGATATAAGCGAAAGGAACGGTGATATTGTCGTCATCTTCCTTCTCTCTTGTAGTAGAAGGATCTTTTGAATAAGACTGATCGGCATTGTCGCTCATACTTGTGTCGTAAGGCAGACAGTCCATACCACTTGTACCAAAGGTAGCTACTAACATCACACCCAATCCCTTGCTTGCCACATCGGCAGCTGTAACACCAAGCTTAGCTAAAGGAATCGAGATTTCGTAATGGAAATCGTATTGGGAAGACTTGTGTCCTAAGGTATTGAAATCTACATAAGTAGATGTACCCTTTGTCATATCACCAATAAGACGATTTTGTGACTCACCATAGCATTCTTTAATACCATTTATCTTCTTGCTGAGAATACCCATACCATACTTCACAACAACACCTGTCTCTTTATAGGCAACCTCTTCCAAAGCATTCAGTCCTGCGCTGCTTCCACCATAAATGAATGGACCATTGGTGTTATTGGTTGAGAATACCACTACCTTGTTGACTGGGCTTTCGCAAGTAATGCCACTATCCCATAGAGTTCCACCTGCTGTAGTCTTACAATGATTGCCTATTCTTGTAGAGGCATTATTGGTGTTGATGCCGATAAAGAATGGCATATTGTAATTTTTGAACAGCAGACCATTACTGAGTGGAAAATCAGCTTCTGGAGCTACCACATCTTGAACGTTGGTCATCTCCCACATCAGATAGAGGTTATTATCGTCATAGCAACCATAAAGTGCATAGAGATCGACAGGATTCTCGTGCATGGCAGCATCCATATATACACGTGGGTCGTCATTGGCAGCACCCTGTGCTATAATCATACTCTCATCCCAATCGCTGATATCACCATCTACAGTAATGGTTTTCTTAACACCTGCACCATTTGGATTGGTCTGATACTGAGCATCCAGATTCTGTGGATCAGGGGTAGGCGTTGGAGTTGGTTCTGGAGTTGGTTCTGGTGCTGGAGTTGGCTCTGGCTCTGGTTCTGGTGCTGGAGTTGGAGTTGACTCTGGGTTTGGGTTTGGAGTTGGTGCCACTACAGCACCTTCGTTTACTACCTTTTCAGCAGAAGCATTTGCGCCATTGATAGCAGTACCAGGAGTACCATCGTTGATAAAGAACTTACCATTGAGGTATGCTGTAGGAATAGTTGCCTTATACCATCCTGTCTTACCATTATGAGAAGCAGAAGCATCGTAAGTCATCTTTACACCTGGCCATGCAGAAGAAGATGTTTTACCATTATAGAAGTAGCAATAAACATTCTCCCAGTTGGAAGCATTGTCATAATAAACATACTCTGGATCAACGATCTCATCTTCATGTACCTTGGTCACAGTAGTGCTGTATGTTCCGTCAACATAGTAGCCGTGGTTGACAAACTCCTGATCAATTTGTGACAATTTGTTGCCATTACCATCCACGAAGATGATATGAGTAGGAACCTTTGTTAAAGGTCCATCATAAGTCCACTTGAAGACATTTTTGCCTGAAACACTCTTGCCTACAAGAGGCAACTTGGTGTTGATGGCATCATTCCATTTACCAGCATATTCTGGTGTAGGATTTACTGTGTTATCAAATACATATACCGCTGCTGCCGCTTTAGATGTTTCCAAGAAACAAGAGATTTCATCTGCCTTACCCAATTCTGGAACGTAAGCCTTCACCTTCTTGTAAGTTACCGAACCTGTTTCTGTCTTGCCGTCCTTGTCGGTTGCACCCCAAGTGATGGTAACATTCTTACCATAGGCAACATCAGCACCTACAGTAAACTGCTTGGCTGCAGTAAAAGTCTGCTTAGCACCACCATTCACCTGAATCCAGGCAGAAACAGCATTCAAAGGAGTAGCTGTCACGGTGAGCGTTTCATCAGAGAAGGCTGTACCGTCAGCAGGATTGAAAATCACCTCAGGAGTCAGCACGATAGGACCAGCATTATAGATGACAGCAATACCTGACTCGCCAACATGACCAGAGATTGTAGAAGCATTTACGGTGAAAGCACCACCGCCTACCATATCCTTATAAGTACCAGACTTGAGCCACTTGCCGTCGCCAGCACCATTGGCTACTGTCACGTCACGGTCAGAACCACTTCCCAATACGATAATAGCGCCACTCTTACGAACCTGAGCACAAACGCCATTACCTTTTACATAATAGTTTGGCTCGCCAGCACAAACATTGTGCATGTGGTTTACCTGAGCCACTTCGGCATCTTTGAAGTGAACGCTTCCCTTATCACCAAATTTGATATCATTCTTTGCCTTCTGAGCAGGACGGGAGAAATAAAGAGCGGTAGCACCATTATTACCAGCTACGACTGCATACGCACGGTCGATAACATTCTGGCTCTTTTCCTTTGATTCGCCACCATCGTTGGCATAAGTATCATGGCTTTCACCCCAATAAACCAACTTTTCTGTCTTTGCCTTTCTCTGATTGAAATTACCTACAGACTCGTTGATAGAACCACCGGCAAAGGAATTGGCAAATCCGTTACCATAACCATTATCGGTAATACTCATGTAGGTCTGATACTCTGGGAAAAGGACATTATCATCACCACCAGTACTGTCAAGGATCTCACCATAGTTGTACATCTCCTGATCCACCACATTCTGCATAAAAGAGTCACCCTCAGAAGGCAAACCAATGTGCTTGATAGCATCCCAACGGATACCATCCACACCACAGGCCTTCAAATCCTGGATGTATTGTTTGATGATGGCTTGCACAGTAGGATTGTTGGTATCGAGGTCCCACATACCAATCATGCCAAATGTCACCTCATGGCGGTTGTGCCAGTTACCCACACCAAATCGTTCATGATAAAGACTCTCGTCCTTCAAGCGTTCAGCCACGTTAGGATGGTCGGTATGGTTGGCAACAACATCCACAATTACCTTGACACCATACTTATGAGCCGTAGCACAGAGGGCCTTCAGGTCTGCTTCAGAACCAAGTCCATTACCTATTTTAAAATCGTATGGACGATAAACATCATACCAAACGGATCCTTTACCTGCTCTCTCATGAACAGGAGATGTCTGAACGGCAGTAAAGCCTGCCTTGGCGATATTAGGAATTTCTTCCTGGATATCTGCCAACGTCCAGTCGAAACAATGAAGGATGACACCATCCTGAATATTGTCTTTAAGACCGTATTTGTTGTCTGCAAAGATGTTGGATGCCATGCTGAACAGCATCACCAACATCAGGAGACCATAATTGATTGTCTTTTTCATAATCTGCTATTATTTTCTGATGATTACTTTCTTACCATTGTGAATATAGAGACCTGGCTGAGCAGGCTTGCCGATACGCATACCTGTCAAGGTGTACCAAGCATTGTCCTCTGCCTTCTGCACCTCCTGAAGAACGGTGTTTTCGATAGAGGAAGCCTGTCCGTTTACGTAAACCGTCTCGCCTGTGAGAACAGAGCCATTCTGTCCGTTGTTGATTACGAAATAGCCTGTGACAAAAGCAGCAGGGACTTCTACTGTATAATAGCCCTTCTTGCCATTGTACTCAGTCTCGTTGTCAAGACTCATCTTCAATCCAGGCCATTCCTGAGCCGCCTTTGTACCGTCGTAGATATAGCAATATACATCTGCGAGGTTGGCTGTGGAATTATCGAAGAAGACCATTACCTTGCCTTCAGGGCCTGGGGTAATCGTCTTTTCATATTTACCTTCTACGTAATAACCATGATTCTTGAATTCCTGATCACCGCCATTCAGTTTCTGCTCACCATCATGAGTAAAAATCACACCAGTAGGAATTTCAGTACCAGCTGTATATGTCCATTTAAAGACATTCTTGCCACCTTTAGTTCCCACCAGGGTCATGGCATCTCCAGGCCAAGCAGCAGTAGTAAACTGTTTTACCTTGTCATTCCAGGCCCAAATCTTGGCATTATCATAACTTGTCTCCAAGAACACGGAGATCTCATTTTCTGTAACTATTGGCGTATAATCATCGGCGGTAACAGCAGCGAGAGCATTTCCCGGAGCCATCATCATGCCGAAAAGCATTGCCAAAGTACAAAGCATTGTAGAAAATTTTTGCATAAAATAATATGTTAAGTTGATAAGTTATTAGTTCAAACGTTGGCAAAAATAGAAATAAGTTTTGATAGACCACTTAGTTTATCAGGAAAAAATGCTTATTCCATGAGCAATCGTTTGCACGGTTTCAAGGAAATCCACCATATTATTGATGCAATACAAAAAAAGAGGTAGTGCTCACTTGGGCAAGTAAGTACTACCTCTCCTTCAAAGAATATTTTAATCTAACTTTCGCATGTACGGAAGTTAGAGAAGTTTACATTAACGGGCAAGCCATGCCTCGGGATTGAGTTTGGCTGTTTCCTTGCGCAACTGGAACTGCAGGATATTGTCGGCACCCACGGCACCTAAAGCCTGACGGGTACTTACCTTCTGGCCCTTGTGAACACTCACCGACTTGAGGTTACAATATACAGAGATATAGGCACCATGGCGGACAAGGACATTCCACATGCCTCCATAACCAAAGACAGCACTTACCTCACCATCGTAGATGCTACGAGCCACGCAACCGGGTTTGCCCAAAAGGTTGATACCCTTATTGTCGAGGGTAACGCCGGAAAGACCCTGTACATTGTATTGTCCGAAATGACTCACTATCTTGTAAGTTCCTGTGATAGGCATAGGAAGGCGACCACGGTTGGCCTCAAAACCTCCACTCAGCATACGGTCTACCGTACTGAGAGTTGCAGCATCATTGGCTTCCCGGCGGGCGCTTGCCAACTCTTTGCGGTTGCGTGCCTCATCAGTTTTTGCCTTCAACTCTGCAGCTCGTCTGTCGGCCTCAGCCTCACGAGCAGCCTGTTCAGCTCTGGCCTGTCGGTTGGCTTGTTCTGCAGCCTCACGGGCAGCCTTCTCTGCACGGGCACGTGCCTTATCCTGAGCTCTGGCCTTAGCGCTGTTTTCGGCTTGCAGACGAGCTTCCTCCTGGGCCTTACGAGCCAACTCCTGAGCCTTACGATTCTCTTCTGCAGCACGCTGACGAGCCAACTCGGCCTCACGTTCCTTGCGCCGTGCCTCCTCTATACGGCGGGCATTCTCACGCGCCTCAGCCTCGGCCTGTTTCTTTCGACGAGCCAGTTCCTCACGCCTACGCTGTGCTGCCGCCTGAGCTTCAGCCTTACGCTTAGCCTCAGCTGCCGCACGGGCACGCGCTTTCTCTACCTCAATGGCTATCAGACGGTCAATCTGCGCATTGATAGCAGCATCCTTCTTGCGCTGATCAGCAATAACAGCCTGAATGGTTTTCTGTTGCTTCTGCAATCCCTGCACCACTTGCTGTTGCTCGGTCTGCTTGCCTTCGAGCGCAGTTTTCTCTTGCTGACCTTTATATAAAAGGTTGTTCTTATGTCCCTTCACCACCTGCAGTTGCTTGTGCTTCTCGGTCACCTGCTTCTGCTTGGCCTTTACCGCCTCGCCCTGTGCCTTCTGATAGGCAGAATACTGACGTATGAACGACAGGCGGCGATACATCTGCGTAAGGTTCTTGGCGCTGAAGATAAACATGAGCTTGTCTTGCACGGAGTGATGACGGGTCATATAGCGCATAGAACGGATGTACTTGTTCTTTCGGTCCTGCAACTGCTGTTCAAGGGTTTTGAGCTGAGTATTGAGCAAGCCGATATTGCCATCGATGTGGTGGATATCCTTCTGTATACCATCGATGTTCTTCTGTCGCTGGTCGATTTCGCCATTAAGCACCATGAGGTCTTGCAGACGTTTCTTCACGTCGGCCTGATTGCGGCGGAGAGCTCTCTCCTGCTCCTTGATTTTCTTTTGTATGTTGGCACGCTGTCCCTGCAATCCTCGAATGGAAGCATTGCTATAGGCGGCTTTCTTCTCTGCCCGTGTAGGAGCCTTGGATTGGCGCCTTTTCACAGGCTTCTTTTTTGGGGTTTTATTTTGGGTTCTTACCGTTCTTGCCGTTGTGGCAGTCTTCTTTCTTTGTGCAGTCTTCTGCGCATAAGGAGTCAAGACAAACGACAAGGCCAGAATAATCAATAATATACGTTTCATTTACAGACTCATTATTTTATTCAGCACGTCTTCTGCCGATACTTGCTTGTACTTGCTCGAAACTTCGGAACGCGACTCCCAGTTGCTGTCGGTCTTCACCTCGTTCATCTTGATAACGAGATTGACCTCCTTCTTCTGACGGGTTGCATTAGTGACAAGAGTCATATCCAACAAGGCTGGGAACATCTTGACACCTACGGCGCGGAAGTTGTCATAACGAATATGCACTCCCGATGTGCCATGCTGCGAACTGACATACTCCACGTCGGCTTTGTCTATACGACCTGTGGCACGCTGGGAAGTCCAGGCATACGTCATGTTGCCATTCTTCAAGGTGACTGGCACTTCGTTTCCCTCTACAGCCAAATCGGCATCAAACTTCTTCAGATCAGACTCCTTCACCTGCTTGGCTCCAGGCAAGAGAAGCTGATTCCAGAACAGCGCCTGCAACGAATAGAAATTGATGCCCTGCTTCTGCAGGAAGTCTACATGATTATAGTCGGCCTTGATATACTGTTTGTGATAACGGTCGATGATGAGCACATAATCGGGGGTAAACTCCAGACGGCCAATCTCGAAGCCCAGGATGGGAGCATACAACTGTAGACGTATCACATCGTCCTTACGCATTCGAAGCGCACCATCTACCGAAATTTTCTTCTCTCCCATGCGGATGGTGAAGTTTATGCTGCCCGTAATGTTCTTGGCGTACACCTGATTGTCGGACACCTTCTGTACAAAAGCCAGTTTCTGCATGCGTTCAGTCTCTACACTTTTCACCTCCTGATGTGGCAAGTTCTTGTTGCTCACGCCATCAGAGATAATTTGTTTCTTGGTGCCACACGATGCCAGCAACATCAAGGGCAGACAGAATGCTGCCAGTTTCATTATTTTGTTTTTTTCCATTTTCGCTTATATTTAATGATTTCACTTTCTGTCATATATTTCCTGCACTCGATTTTCACCTTCAGAGCATCAGGGTCCTGGCTGCCTTTCTGTGCCTGCTTCCAGTAGGCCACAGCCTGGTCGGTAAGTCCGTTCATGGCATAAATGTCGCCTGCATGCTCAATAACGGTACTGTTGTCGGCCGTTGAATCACTATACGCCAAGGTTTGGTCGATATAGGTTTTGGCCTCGGCATAACGTTCCTCCATAAAGAGAATCCACGCATAAGTATCAAGATAGGTGGAGTTCTTGGGCTCTGCCTTGATGGTCTTGTAGCTCATCAACTCTGCCTTCTGCAGGTTCTTGCCCGTCTGACTGATGTAATAAGCATAATTGTTGAGTCCTGGAACATTGTCGGGTTTCCAATGCAGACAGGAATCGTAAGCGGCAAAAGCTTCTGCCTGACGGTTCTTGCCATGAAGGATGTCGCCCATGATCATATAAAGGTCGGACACCAAATCGGGAGAGCTCTTGCTGTTGATCTGTCCCACTCCGCGGCGGAACTCTTCGAGCGTGGCATCTTCCTCATGCTTCATATAGTGCGCCATACCGCCAAAGTAATAGAATACCATCTCTTCCGGATTGTAGTCATGGGCAGCATTAGACAGGCGGATAACCTCGTCGTAGTCTTTCTTTTCCCATAGATTCTGAATGAGTTGGATGCGCGACTCACTACGGTCGGGAGCTATCTCAAGCACCTTGCGGTAAGCGGCATTGACCGTATCCATCGGCATTTTCTTAATATTCATATAGGCAGCACGGAACTCAGCGATGTCTGCCGAGGGCTTGGGCTGAGACAGCATTCTGTCGAAAAGAGCGATGACTTGGGTTGAATCGGCACCATGGCTCTCGTTATCCTGTATGAACGAGCGAATCATCATCAACTTGGTATCCAGGTCGGTCTTCTTGCCCAACAGAATGCGGTCGAGCATGGCGTGAGCCTGTTCTTTCTGGTCGGTGGCATTATAATAGTCGTAGAGTGACATCTGGGCATACGAGTTGTCAGGCTCTTCTTCGAGCACATGGGTAAACAACTTGTAGGCCTCTTTCCTGCGCTGGTGTTCCATAAGCCAGTTGCCCAACATGGTTTTATAAATCATATCAAGCGGATGCGCCTCGGTCAGCGACTTGAGTTCCTTGTAGGCTGACTTGGAATCGTTCATCAACTCGTAGATGTGCATCTTCTCAAGCGTGAACTTCTCGTTCTCGCCCTCTTCTGTCTCCAAGCGGTTGAGGGTTTTCAGCATCTGTGGATATTCTTTCTGCTGCTGATAAAGGCGCAACAGCATATAGAGCGCATCGGTATTGTCGTGATTCTGAGCGAAGATGCCTTCATAAGCTTCGATAGCCTTGTCGTACTGCTGATTGGCAACATAATACTGTGCCATCCGCTCGCGAAAGGTAAGATTGGATGGAGCCAAGGTGATGGCACGCGCCAGACAGTCTTGAGCCAAGGAGTCTTGCTTCATCTGCTGATAGTACATCGACTGATAGAAATACACCTCAGCAGCACATGGATTGATCTTGCGGGCATGTTCAAAAAGCTCGAATGCATCGCCGTAACGACCCAAAGCCTGAAGACGGGCCGCCTCCTGAAAGAAGTAGTCGTAACGCTTGCGGTCATTGCCCGTCAAACCATCGGCAGCCTGCACGGGCATAGCTGTCAGAAATGCCATAAAGCTTATGAAGCCCAAGAATACTTGTCTCAAAATATTGATTCTATTCACAACAGATTAATTGAATGTATCTATATTTATTTTACACCTGTATGACCATAGCCACCAGCACCTCTCTCGGTTTCATCGAGCGTCTCTACTTCGATGAATTCAGCATTTTCGTGCTTGGCAATCACCATTTGGGCAATACGCTCACCATCATTGATGACAAAGTCGGTCTGCGAGAAGTTGATGAGCAGAACCATGATCTCGCCTCGATAATCGGCATCAATAGTGCCTGGGGTATTAAGAACAGTAATGCCATGTTTCAATGCCAACCCACTGCGAGGACGTATCTGTGCCTCGAAGCCTGCTGGCAAAGCCATGAAAAGACCTGTAGGTACAAGCCGGCGTTCCATGGGGTGAAGCACGATAGATTCGTCGATATTGGCACGCAGGTCCATACCTGCGCTCTGGGGTGTGGCATAAGCTGGCAACGGCTGATGCCCACGGTTGATAATTTGTACTTTCATCATGTTCATTCTTTTAAGATGCAAAAATAATGTTTTTCGGGCACATTTAGGCATTTTCATGACGAAAATGATAGATTTTATAAAAAATAAATGCTTTTTTATTTTGTATTGTGTCAGGATTGCTGTATTTTTGCGATATGGAATGGATTAAACTCATATCTAACAAGCGTTTCGGACAGGAGCATAAGCATGCCGAGCGCCACGACGACCGGTCGGAGTTCAAACGCGACTACGACAGGCTCATCTTCTCGTCGGCTTTCAGACGACTGCAAAACAAGACTCAGGTTTTCCCCTTGCCTGGTTCTATCTTTGTACACAACCGACTGACCCACAGTCTGGAAGTATCGAGTGTAGGAATGTCATTGGGCAACGACATCTCGAAACGTATCATAGAAAAGCGCCCAGAACTGAAGGATACTCTCTTTGAGGAAATAGGAACTATCGTGAGCGCAGCCTGTCTGGCACACGACTTGGGCAATCCTCCTTTCGGCCATTCTGGAGAGAAAGCCATACAGACTTTCTTCAGCGAAGGAGCAGGGAAAGCAGTAAAAGAGCTGGTTTCACCGGAGTTTTGGCAAGATATTACTCACTTCGAAGGCAACGCCAATGCCTTCCGCATACTGACCCACCAATTCAAGGGAAGACGCAAAGGCGGCTTCGTCATGACCTACTCCATGCTGGCTTCTATCGTAAAATATCCATTCGCCAGCCAGTTGGCTGGAAGTCATGGCAAGTTCGGTTTCTTCACCTTGGAAAAGGACTCGTACCAGAAAGTGGCCGATGAATTGGGCATTTTTTGCAAGTCAAAACCTGGTGAGCCTCTAAGATACGCCCGTCATCCGTTGGTATATATGGTAGAGGCTGCCGACGACATCTGCTACGAAATCATGGACATCGAAGACTCCCACAAACTCAAGATCCTGTCTTACGAAGAGACGGAGAGACTGCTGTTGGGATTCTTCGACAAGGAAACCCAAAATAAGATTAAGGAGCGAATCAAGGAAGAAGGCGTGACCGACGAGAACGAAAAGGTGGTCTACATGAGAGCCAGCGCCATCGGCCGACTGGAGAACGAATGTGTAACGGCCTTCCTGGAGCATGAGAAGGAGATTTTGGCAGGAACATTCGAGGAAAGCCTCATCGACCATATCGCCGAACAACAGCGAAATGCCTACAAAGAATGCGAGAAGACTTCGTTTGCAAAGATTTACCACAGCAAGCCTGTACTCGACATCGAACTGTCAGGTTACAAGATTATGGCTACACTTATGGAGGTGTTTGTCAATGCAGCTATCACGCCCGAACGTTTCGACTCTCAACAACTGTTGCGACGGGTAAGCAGTCAGTACGACATCAACAACGAGAATATAGAGGAGCGAATCATGGCTGTCATCGACTATATCAGCGGAATGACCGACATTTACGCCCTCGACATCTATCAGAAGATAAACGGTATCAGCCTGCCTATCGTATAGGGCGTGAGGGAGAGAAACGGAAAACACGAACGCATATTTATACTGTATATTCATGCAATAATTGTCCGAAAAGCGCCACATAACTGGGAAAAAGAATCTGCCCAACTGGAAAAATATTTTTTCCCAACTGGGAAATTATTTTTTCGCAGTTAACCATAGCGCCCCGACGAATATATTTACTAAAGCTTTTCAGCAGAATAAATAGAAAAAACAAGTACTTGCATTGTCCATCACAAGCAACTTCGTTTTATCAGCAAGTTAAAAATCACAGACATTCATAAACAAGAATACTAAAAAAGCGCCTCGAATGAACGAAACGCTTCTTTAGTATCTTGTTTTACTTCTCCAACTTTCATCCACTCGGAAGTTGAATGTCTTTTATAAAACGGATAAGGTTTACTTGTCTTCCTTTTCCTTATAAATAATATTGTTGGCGCCACTTGTTATCTTCAACGCCTCAGGATGCTCGGCTATGAAACTGTTGATATGGCGCACACGCTTTTCTTCCAAGATCTCGTCGACAGCAATCAGAATACCAGTTTCCTCCACATCACCAAAACCATAATTGATGGCTGTGCCGAAAAGCTTCATCGTAGGACTGAGATTCATATAAGCATTCACCAAAGGGGGAATGTTGTAGCCCAACTCACGTACCTCACGATTGAGAATGCGATAGTCTGCACGGAAGTCATCTTCGGTAAAGAGCGCCTTCAGCTCACTCTCTGGAGTCTCTATTTTCAATGGTTTCATCGGGATAACAAGATTCTCCTTATCATCGAAATGCTTCTTGAGGAAATAGAGAATCATGTCACGACCACGGCGAATATAAGACGGATACATCGTCATCTTGCCAAAGAAATATTTCAGTTCGGGATAGAGCACGGTAAGAGCTCCCAGACCATCCCACAGGTTGTCGAGCGCAAAGATACTCTTGCTGTTCATGCGCACATTCTGATATTCCAATGAGACAAAGGAACGTCCCAACTCCACGGTATAAGGCATGTACTCCTTAAGGAACTTGTCTGAGAAATGGAACATATGACTCGTAGCCAATATAGGCTGTCCTTTAGCATCGAGTTTCCAGTCTTTACCCAAGAGATAACGATAACCGCCAATAATCTCGTCGGCCTCAGGATTCCACACGATGAGCTGCTTATAACAATTATCTCCAAAGTCGAACTCGTCCAAATCCATTGACTTGCCCGAGCCGCCTCCTGCTGTACGGAATGCGATTTCACGAAGACGGCCTATCTCCTTCAGCACATTGGGAGAGTCGTTGGCTGTCACGATATAGATTTCGTTATGACTCTTGTTTGTCATACGAAGCTGCTTGTCGGGAGTGAGTTCACTCTTCAACAAGTCCCTGTCTATTGGCTGGATTATATCTTCTTCCATAATCTATGATGTAACTTTCTATAATTCGTAAACTTTGTCTTTTACATATTGCGCCCATTCTGTGGGAGTCTTGCTCTTGTCGAAGGTCTGCCAGGGTATGGGCTTGCCAAAGGCGATACGGAAGTCCTTTCCCACGTTCCGGTACATCTCGTCGACCAAGAAAAGCATGGCTAAGTTGAAAGGCAAATACTTGTCACTGAATCGGGCGATGCGATAGAAGCGCTCCGAGTTCTGTCCGCTGAAATGGATAGGCACCACATCGCGCTGATACTCCACACTCTTTGAGATAAATGTCTTTTTCCAGGGCAAGTCGCGAATACTGCCATCTGGCTGTTTGCGGCTGTTGAGACCTGCAGGGAACATCAGCATGTGATTGTCGCTCTGGAAGCCAGCCTCCACCATGCGGGGGAAGTCACGGCTCTGGCGTCCCGTCTTGTTGATACCTATACTGACGGGCTTGAGACCTGGCAGATTAAGAAGCAGGTCGTTCACAAGATAACGGAACTTTCCGTCATAATGGGTGCCAATGATGGAGCCAAGCGCCACGCCGTCCTGTCCTCCCAACGGATGATTGGACACGAAGGTATAAAGCTTGCCATCGTTCTTGTCGGGCAGATTCTCCACTCCCTCCAATTGTATGTTCATCTTGAGATACTTCACGCACTCAGTAAGCCACTCGGTACCCTGAAGATGACGACTTTCCCACAAGAAGCGGTTCACTTCATCCTCGTGAACGGTCTTCTTGAGCCAGGACACAAGAAAAGAGGGCACAAACTTTGCCTTTGCTCCCATCTTGCTCTTCAAAATCCTGCTTATGTCAATCGTTTTCTCTATAGATTCGCTCATGTTTGCTGTAAAAACATCTAAAGTACGTGCAAAAATAACTCAACTTTTTTAAATACGTGCCATTTTTGATGAAAAAATGATAAAATACGATGTTTTTGATGAAAAAACAGTCGATTTATATAGCTTTTGGCTTTCATTTTTATGTCTGAAGCTCACTTTAAGCATTCTGAAAGAACTCTCGCCAACTCTTGACACAAGACAAAAAGCGACCTCATTTTATTAAGTTTTATAAATTTTGCAAGAAAAAGTAAACAGATATGAGGATTTTTGTGTACCTTTGAACCCGAATTCTTATTTAAAATAGGTACACATGCGATTAATCGACAACAATACATACCACGTGCCTGTGCTTCTCAAAGAAAGCGTAGACGGTCTGTCCATACATCCTGGAGGAGTGTATGTGGACGTTACTTTTGGAGGCGGAGGCCACTCTAAGGAGATACTCTCACGAATAGCCGACAACGGTCACCTGTACAGCTTCGACCAAGACGCCGATGCCGAACAGAACGTCATCCCCAATGAGCACTTCACCTTCGTATGCTCCAACTTCAGATACCTGAAGAACTGGATGCGCTACTATGGCGAGGAAGGTATTGACGGGTTGCTTGCCGACCTGGGTGTATCGAGCCATCATTTCGATGATGAGAGCAGAGGCTTCTCCTTCCGCTTCGACTCTCCGCTCGACATGAGAATGAACAAAAGAGCGGGCAAGACTGCTGCCGATATCGTAAACGAATACGAGGAGGAGGCACTTGCAGACATCTTCTACCTGTACGGCGAACTGCGCAACGCCCGGCGCATAGCTGCAGCTATCGTCAAAGCAAGAAGCAGCCAAAAGATAGAGACAACGACCAACTTCATACACGTAGTGGAGCCTTTCTTCAAGCGCGAGCGAGAGAAAAAAGACATGGCCAAACTGTTCCAGGCCCTGCGAATAGAGGTAAACCACGAGATGGACGCCCTGAAGGAAATGCTCAAGGCTGCGACAGAAATCCTGAAACCAGGCGGAAGACTGTCGGTCATCACTTACCACTCGCTGGAAGACCGAATCGTGAAAAACGTGATGAAGACGGGAAACCCAGAGGGAAAAGTGGTGCAGGACTTCTACGGAAGAATAGAATCTCCCTTCAGACTCATCAACAACAAGGTCATCATCCCCGACCAGGAAGAGCAAGAGAGAAACCCAAGAAGCCGAAGCGCCAAACTTAGAATTGCAGAAAAGAGATGAAAGAAAAAGAAATAAAGGAAGACCAGGAAGCGAAGGCCGACAGCAAGACTGCCGAGACACCCGCTCCTCAAGAGCTGGGCAAGAAGGCAAAAGAGGCAAAAGAAACGAAAGCCTCACAAAAGCCCCAAGACTCGCAAGACTCAGACGATCCAAAGGAGCCGGCTGAGGGAGAGGAACACGAGGAGTCGCTCAAGGAAGCCATCGCCAAACAAGCCATAGAAGACGAGGCGCCCCTATCGTCGAGCTTCACCCTGAGAAAGATTTTGGGCGGCGACATTCTGACGGCACAAGTGATACGCCGGCAGATATGGCTCATCGTGTTAGTGGTGTTCTTTATCATCATATACATATCCAACAGATACAGCATACAACAGGACATGATAGAGATAGACCAACTGCAGGAGGAACTGCAGAACGCCAAATACAAAGCCCTGTCGAGCAGCAGCCAGATAACAGAAAGAAGCCGAGAGAGCAACGTGCTGAAAATGCTGCAGAACAACAAAGACAGCGTCCTGCACATTGCCACCCAGCCACCATACATCATAAACGTACCGGAGAATGAGTAAATTTGACAATAAGAGAGTGATGCCACGATACAGCGCCATAGCCATCGTCATGACGGTCTTTGCACTCTGCATCGTAGGAAAATCCATATACATAGCAACAGCCAAGCGCGACTACTGGATGAAGGTGGCACAGCGACAGAAGAAAGATTCTGTAACCGTGAAGCCTACCCGAGGAAACATCCTTAGTTGCGACGGACAGTTGATGGCCAGCTCGCTGCCTGAATATAAGCTCTTCATGGACTTCAAGGCACTCAAAGAAGCTGGCAACGACTCACTGTGGGACGTCAAGGAAGATTCCATCTGTATGGGGCTGAGTAAGATTTTCCCCGAACTGACATTCACCGAATTCAAGCGACACATAGATGAGGGAAGAAAGAAACAAAGCCGACACTGGTCTTTATATCCACGCCGCATCAACTACAACACGTTCACCGAGGTGAAAGCCCTTCCGGTATTCAACCTGGGAAAGAACAGCAGCGGTTTCCATTGGGAAGAATACAACGCCCGAACACGTGGATTCGGAGGACTGGCTGGCAGAACCATCGGAGCCTTGTTTGGTGCCAAGGATACTGCCCGCTTCGGACTGGAACTCTCATACGACTCCATCCTGAGAGGAACCAACGGAATCGTGCAGCGCAAGAAAGTGCTTAACAAATACCTGAACATTACCGACACGCCACCTATAGACGGAGCCGACATCGTGACCACCATCAACGTGAGCATGCAAGACCTGGCAGAACGCTCATTAGAGCAGGAGTTGAAGGAAATAAACGGAAATGTGGGCGTAGCCATCGTCATGGAAGTGCATACGGGAGATGTGAAAGCCATCGTCAACCTGGAGAAGTGTGATGACGGCGAATATCGGGAAGTAAGAAACCATGCCGTCAGCGACTTGCTGGAGCCAGGCTCTGTATTCAAGCCAGCCTCGCTGCTTGTAGCCTTGGACGACGGAGTGGTTGACACCCTGTGCCGAGTGGAGACAGGAAACGGCGTATGGAACATGTATGGTCGAGACATGAAAGACCATAACTGGAGAAAGGGAGGCTACGGAATGCTTACCTTTGCGCAGACCCTGTGGTACAGCTCCAATATCGGAGTAAGCCGAATCATAGACGACCATTACCACAAACATCCAGAGAAGTTTGTGCAGGGAATAGACCGTCTCGGACTGAGAGACAATCTGAGAATACCATTGGTGGGCTCTACACCTGCCATCATCCGTATGCCTCGCAAGAACAGCCGTGGGCAATACGTCAACTGGAGCAAGACTGCCCTGCCATGGATGAGTATAGGATACGAGACACAGGTTCCGCCCATCAGCACGCTGACATTCTACAACGCAGTAGCCAACAACGGAAAGATGGTTCGTCCGCGCTTCGTCACCAAAGTGGTGAAGAACGGAGAAACCCTCAAAGAGTTCCCAGTAGAAGTCATGCGACCACAGATAGCCAAAGAAAAAAGCATCAAAGAACTGCAGACCATCTTGGAGCAAGTGGTAAGTGTGGGATTGGGACGTAAGGCAGGCTCACCCAATTTCAAGGTGGCAGGCAAGACGGGTACAGCCCAGATATCTAAAGGTGCGGGAGGATACAAGAACGGAGGAACAAACTACCTCGTCAGTTTCGCAGGCTATTTCCCTGCCGATGCTCCTCAATACAGCTGCATCGTCTGCATTCAGAAATCGGGGCTCCCAGCTTCGGGCGGCACGATGAGTGGAAAGGTCTTTCATGAAATTTCAGAAGGCATCATGGCACAGAGTCTGAAACTCGATGTGAAAGATGCCCGCGACTCAGCCTCAGTCTTCTTGCCAGATGTAAAGTCAGGCAACATACTGGCTGCCGACTATGTGCTGAAGCATCTCGGAATAAACACCGCCACCAATTGGTCGGGCAGTTATGCAACAGGCAATCCTATATGGGGAAAGGCCGAGAAGGAAGGAAAGAAGAAAGTACTGCTCATCAAGGAGAAGCAATACAGCAAGAATGCCGTACCCGATGTATCGGGCATGGGAGCAAGAGACGCTATCTTCATGATGGAAAGCCGAGGCATAAAGACCAGAATTTACGGTCGTGGAAAAGTAGTAAAACAAAGTCTTGTACCAGGAACAAGAATCAAGAAAGGACAAGTCTGCGCACTCACACTCGACCTATAATATATAATAATGTATAGAAACATCAAAGAAACAGAATATGAAACTACAAGATTTACTCAAGAACATTCAGCCTGTGGAAATAGCAGGCGATGTGGAGACCGAGGTTACAGGAGTGAACATTGACTCTCGAAAAATCAAAGATAGCCATTTGTTCGTTGCCATGAAGGGAACGCAAGTAGATGGTCACAAGTTTATACCCAAAGCCATCGAGCTTGGCGCCAAATCCATTCTGTGCGAAGACATGCCTGAGGAGAAGGTGGAAGGCGTCACCTACGTGAAAGTAGAATCTACAGAGGACGCAGTGGGAAAAGTTGCCACCCTGTTCTATGGCGATCCATCCAAGAAACTGAAGCTGGTGGGTGTGACTGGAACAAACGGAAAGACCACCATCGCCACCTTATTATATAATATGTTCCGCAAGTTCGGACATAAGTGCGGCTTGCTGTCTACCGTCTGCAACTATATCGAGGACGAAGCTATTCCTGCCGACCACACCACTCCCGACCCAATCGAGCTCAACCTCCTGCTGAGCAAGATGGTAGAAGCAGGATGCGAGTATGCCTTTATGGAATGCTCTTCGCACGCCATAGCACAAAAGCGTATCGGCGGTCTGACATTCACAGGCGGCATCTTCACCAACCTCACACGCGACCATCTCGACTATCACAAAACTTTCGAGAACTATCGCAATGCCAAGAAGGCCTTCTTCGACGGTCTGCCAAAGTCGGCCTTTGCCATTACCAATGCCGATGACAAGAACGGCATGATCATGGTACAGAACACAAAAGCCACCATCAAGACGTACTCTACACGGAGCATGGCCGATTTCAAGGCAAGAATCCTGGAATGCCACTTCGGAGGCATGTACTTAGATGTGGACGGCAGAGAAGTAGGCGTGCAGTTTATCGGTAAATTCAACGTAAGCAATCTGCTGGCAGTATATGGCACAGCCATCATGCTGGGCAAAAAGCCAGAAGATGTGCTTGTAGTACTGAGCACACTGCACAGCGTGAACGGACGTCTCGAACCCATCCAGTCACCAGAAGGCTATACAGCCATCGTTGACTATGCTCATACTCCCGATGCTCTCGAGAATGTGCTCAATGCCATACATGAGGTGCTCAACGGAAAGGGAGAAGTCATCACCGTATGTGGTGCAGGCGGAAACCGCGACAAGGGCAAGCGACCACTCATGGCACAAGAAGCCGTCAAACAAAGCGACAAGGTGATTATCACCAGCGACAATCCCCGTTTCGAGGAGCCACAGGACATCATCAACGACATGTTGGCTGGTCTGAACGAACAGCAGATGAAGAAAGTCATCAGCATCGTAGACCGCAAAGAGGCCATCCGCACAGCATGCATGATGGCAAAGAAGGGCGATGTGATTCTGGTGGCAGGTAAAGGCCACGAGGACTACCAGGAAATCAAGGGCGTGAAACACCACTTCGACGACAAGGAAGTGATTCGCGGCATCTTCGGTATTAACAAGAAATAATAAAAGAAGAAAATGTTATACTATCTCTTTAGATTTTTAGAGCAATGGGGCATTTCCGGCTCCCACATGTGGGGTTACATCTCTTTCCGTGCCCTCCTGGCTCTCATTCTTTCGTTGGTTATCTCTGCTTGGTTTGGCGAGAAGTTCATCAAATATCTCAAAAGCAAGCAGATAACTGAAACTCAGCGCGATGCCAGCATCGACCCATTTGGTGTCAAGAAGATAGGAGTTCCATCCATGGGTGGCGTCATCATCATCATGGCAATACTCATACCGGTACTGCTGTTGGGACGTTTGCGCAACATCTATCTGATACTGATGCTCATCACCACCGTATGGCTGGGATTCCTGGGAGGTATGGACGACTTCATCAAGATCTTCAAGCGCGACAAGGAAGGACTGAAAGGAAAATACAAGATAGTGGGACAGCTCGGCATCGGACTTATCGTTGGCTTGGTGCTGTGGGCCTCACCTGATGTCAAGATGAATGAGAACTTAGCCATCGAGCGTCAGGGACAGGAGATGGTCGTCAAGCACAGGGCAGAGTCTACCAAGTCGCTGAAGACCACCATACCATTTATCAAGGGGCACAACCTTGACTACTCACGCATCATGGGATTCTGCGGCAAATACAAGACAGCAGCAGGATGGATTCTCTTCGTCCTGATGACTATCTTTGTCGTGACCGCTGTATCCAACGGAGCCAACCTGAATGACGGTATGGACGGAATGTGTGCAGGCAACTCTGCCATCATAGGTGTGGCATTGGGCATACTGGCCTATGTGTCTTCCCACATCCAATATGCCGCCTACCTCAACATCATGTACATACCTGGCTCCGAGGAGCTCGTAGTATTCTTCTGCGCCTTCATTGGAGCATTGATTGGCTTTCTGTGGTACAATGCCTATCCCGCACAAGTATTCATGGGAGATACAGGCTCGCTGACCATTGGCGGCATTATTGCCGTGGGAGCCATCATCATCCACAAAGAGCTCATGTTGCCTATTCTCTGTGGCATCTTCTTCGTAGAAAGCCTCAGCGTCATCGTACAGGTATACTACTATAAATTAGGCAAGCATAAAGGTATCAAGCAGCGCATCTTCAAGAGAACGCCTATCCACGACAACTTCAGAACACAGGACAGCCAGCTCGACCCTGAGTGTAAGTATCTCATCAAGAAGCCACATGGTGCCATCCACGAATCAAAGATAACAATCCGTTTCTGGATTATCACCATCATTCTTGCTGCCTTAACAATTATAACATTGAAGATAAGATAAAAAATATGAGTAGAATTGTAATTTTAGGTGCTGGCGAAAGCGGAGCAGGAGCTGCCGTACTTGCCAAGAAAGAAGGTTTTGATGTATTTGTATCCGACATGTCAAAAATCAAGGACAAATACAAAAAGCTGCTTGATGACCACCAGATAGAATGGGAAGAAGGCCACCATACAGAAGAGAAAATACTGAATGCCAACGAAATCATCAAGAGCCCGGGTATTCCTAAAGAGGCTCCCATGATTCAGAAACTGATGGCGCAGGGCACACCTATCATCAGCGAGATAGAGTTTGCCGCAAGATATACTGACGCCAAGATGGTGTGCATCACTGGCAGCAATGGCAAGACCACAACCACATCACTCATATACCACATCTTCAAGGCGGCAGGCATGGATGCAGGTCTGGCAGGAAACATCGGAAACAGCCTTGCCCTCCAGGTTGCAGAGGAACCACACAAGTACTACATCATCGAGCTGAGCAGTTTCCAGCTTGACAATATGTACAAGTTCCGCGCCAACATAGCCATCCTTCTCAACATCACACCCGACCACCTGGACCGTTACGACTTCTGCATGCAAAACTATGTGGACGCCAAGATGCGTATCACACAAAATCAGACAGAAGAAGACAGTTTCATCTATTGGAACGACGATCCCATCGTGAAGAAAGAGATTGAGAAATACAATCTGAAGTCAAGAATCTGTCCGTTTGCTGAGAACAAGGAGGAAGGATGTGTAGGATACATAGAGGACGGACTCTACAAACTCGACTACCCAACTCCTTTCGCCATGCCAGAAGCTGAGCTGAGCCTTACAGGCAAACACAATATCTACAACAGCCTGGCAGCAGGACTTGCCTGCCATATTGCAGGAATTGACGAGGCTACGATCCGCAAGAGCCTGGGCGACTTTCCTGGCGTGGAACACCGCCTGGAGAAAGTATGCAAGGTGAACGGCGTGCAATACATCAACGACTCAAAGGCTACCAACGTAGACGCCTGCTGGTATGCACTCGAAAGCATGAAGACACCTACCATCCTGATCTTGGGAGGAAAGGACAAGGGCAACGACTACAGCCACATCACAGAACTGGTAAAGCAAAAGTGTGTAGGACTGGTATATTTGGGAGCCGACAACAAGAAGTTGCACGACAACTTCGACTGTCTTGGCATTCCTGTTTGTGATACTCACAGCATGAAAGACTGTATCGCAGCTTGCCACAAGATGGCAAAAGAAGGCGACACTGTTCTGCTGAGTCCATGTTGTGCAAGCTTCGACCTGTTCAAAAACATGGAAGACAGAGGCGAACAGTTCAAGACACTTGCCCGACAACTGTAAAAGACAGAAAGACTAAAGACAAAGAGGAAGACAAAAAAGAGAAATGAGCAACAAAATAGGTAACATATTCAAGGGAGACAAAGTCATCTGGATGGTGTTTTTCTTCCTCTGTATGATCAGCATCATTGAGGTTTACTCAGCCTCAAGTACGCTGTCGTACAAGAGCGGAAACTTCATGGGGCCAGTCATCAAGCACATGGCTATCCTGGTTGGCGGTGTCTTCGTCATGATTTGCATGCTGAAGGTCAAGTGCAAGTATTTCAAAATCGTGACTCCTTTCATGATTTTTATCTCTATAGTCTTACTTCTGTGGGTACTGTTGGCTGGACAGTCTACCAATGGCGCATCCAGATGGATCAGCCTCGTGGGCATCCAGTTTCAGCCTTCCGAGATAGCCAAGGGAACACTCGTACTTGCAGTAGCACAGATTCTAAGTGCCATGCAGAACGAGAACGGAGCTGACAAGCGGGCATTCAAATACATCCTGACAATCAGCGCCGTTATGATTTTCCCCATCATGCTCGAGAATATGTCTACAGCCATGCTCTTGTGTATCACCATTTTCTTCATGATGATCATAGGAAGAGTGCCTGGTAAACTGCTCGGAAAGCTTGCTGGTATTGTACTGCTCACCATCGTCTTCGCCATCTCAATGGTCATGCTGTTGGGGCATGACGAAGAGAAGTTGGCAAAGACAAACGACACCTTTACCGAACAGGTAGCGACAGAGCAACCTGAGAAGAAGAATACCGTACAGAAGATGTTCCACCGTATGGATACATGGAAAGCCCGTATCGACCACTTCCTCGACACAAAGCCTGTGTCGCCAGAGGAGGTAGACCTTGACAAGGATGCTCAGGTGGCTCATGCCAATATTGCCATTGCCTCATCCAACGTCATGGGCAAAGGTCCGGGAAACTCTGTAGAACGCGACTTCCTGTCGCAGGCCTTCTCCGACTTCATCTATGCCATCATCATTGAGGAGATGGGGGTGCCGGGAGGACTCTTTGTCGCATTCCTATATATCATCCTGCTCTTCAGAACAGGAAGAATAGCCAACCGGTGTGAGAACAATTTCCCGGCATTTCTTGCCATGGGACTTGCCATTCTTCTCGTCACACAGGCCCTTTTCAACATGGCAGTAGCCGTAGGACTCGCCCCTGTTACCGGACAGCCACTTCCTCTTATCAGCCGAGGTGGAACATCATCCATCATCAACTGCATGTATGTGGGTATTATCCTAAGCATCAGCAGAACAGCCAAGAAGAAAGAAGGAGCAGATGACAGGCAGACTGACCCAAAATTGGCTACAGCATAAAAAAGAACAACATTTTAAATAAAAAATGCCATAAAATGGATTTTTTTATTTACCTTTGCGATAGAAACTGAAAAAATATGAATAACGAGCTAAGAATTATCATTAGTGGCGGTGGAACTGGTGGACACATCTTCCCTGCCGTATCTATTGCCAACGCAATTAAAGCCAAGCGTCCTGATGCAAAAATATTGTTTGTCGGGGCTAAAGGTAGAATGGAAATGCAACGTGTCCCTGCAGCAGGATACGAGATCAAAGGCTTGCCCATTTGCGGATTCGACCGCAAACACTTGCTCAAGAACTTCGCTGTACTTTTCAGAATCTGGAAAAGCCAAAGAATGGCTAAGAAGATCATCAAGGACTTCAAGCCAATGGCAGCAGTAGGAGTTGGAGGCTATGCAAGCGGTCCAACTCTCAACGTGTGTGCCAGCAAAGGTATTCCCTGCCTCATCCAAGAGCAGAACTCTTATGCCGGAGTAACCAACAAGCTTCTGGCCAAAAAAGCCCAGAAGATATGTGTGGCGTATGAGGGAATGGAGCGTTTCTTCCCTGCCGACAAGATTATCATGACAGGTAATCCCGTAAGACAGAATGTGCTGAGCACTACTCTCACTAAAGAGGAAGCACGCAAGCAGTTCGGTCTGAACCCTGAGAAAAAGACAATTCTGCTCGTAGGCGGAAGCTTAGGTGCAAGAACCATCAACGAAAGTGTCTTGCAGAACCTGGACATCATAGAAAAAAGTGGCGTACAGTTTATCTGGCAAACAGGTAAGTACTACCACGAGAGCATCGTCAATCAGCTCAAAGACAAAGACCTTCCTATGCTGAAGGTTACCGATTTCATTAGCGACATGGGGGCAGCCTATCAGGCAGCCGACCTTGTCATAAGTCGTGCAGGAGCCAGCAGTATCAGCGAGTTCTGCCTTATCGGCAAGCCTGTCATCTTGGTACCAAGCCCGAATGTAGCAGAAGATCATCAGACCAAGAACGCCATGGCACTGGTCAACAAGGATGCAGCCATCTATGTGAAGGATGCCGATGCACCGGCAGTACTCATCAAGAAGGCTGTCGGCATAGTTGAGGATGTAAAGAAACTCGCTTCTATGAGCGAGAATATCAAGAAATTAGGACTGAAGAACTCTGCCGACGTCATCGCCGACGAAGTCATAAAATTAGCAACAAAATAATGGAAATCAAAGATATAAAAGCAGTATATTTCGTAGGAGCAGGCGGCATCGGAATGAGCGCCATCGCCAGATATTTTTTAAAGAAAGGGCTCACCGTAGCCGGTTACGACAAGACTCCATCCGAGTTGACACACGAACTGGAAAAGGAAGGTATGCTCATCCACTATGAGGAGAATGTGGAACTAATTCCTTCAGCATGCAAGGATGCCAAGAACACGCTGGTCATCTACACACCTGCCATCCCCGCCACCCATCAGGAGCTTGTATACTTCCAGCAGAATGGATTCACCATCGAGAAACGTGCTCAGGTATTGGGCACACTCACCCGCACACACAAAGGACTATGCGTGGCCGGTACTCATGGCAAGACATCCACTTCCACCATGTGCGCACACATCATGCACGAGAGTCATATCGACTGCAACGCATTCCTCGGAGGCATTTCAAAGAACTATGGAACCAACTACATCCTGTCCGACAAGAGCGACTATGTAGTCATTGAGGCTGATGAATTCGACCGCAGTTTCCACTGGCTTCGTCCCTGGATGAGCGTCATTACAGCTACCGACCCCGACCATCTTGACATCTATGGCACAAAGGAAGCCTACTTGGAGAGTTTCCGCCATTATACAGAACTCATCCAGCCTGGCGGTGCCCTCATCATCCACAAAAACCTGGAGATGAAACAGCATGTACAGGAAGGCGTTCGCGTATATGAATACAGCCTCGACGACGGAGACTTCCATGCCGAGAACATCAAGATCGACAACGGCGAAATCACATTCGACTTTGTTTCTCCTATTGAGAACGTGCCCGGTGTTATCTTAGGACAACCCGTTCCTATCAATATAGAGAATGGAGTGGCTGCTATGGCCATGGCACAGCTCAATGGCTGCACAGCAGAAGAGTTGCGACAGGGCATGAAGACTTACGAGGGAGTGGTTCGCCGCTTCGACTTCAAGATTAAGACCGACAAGTTGGTACTGCTTTCCGACTATGCTCATCACCCCAAGGAGATTTACCAGAGTGCAAAGAGCCTAAGCGAGTTGTACAAGAACCGTAAGATAACAGCTATCTTCCAGCCTCATCTGTACACCCGTACAAGAGATTTCTACAAGGACTTTGCCGACAGTCTGAGCATGCTCGACGAAGTAATCCTCTGCGACATCTATCCTGCAAGAGAGCAACCTATACCAGGAGTCACCTCCAAACTCATCTACGACAACCTCAAACCAGGCGTAGAGAAGAGTATGATACATAAGGAAGATGTTCTCGACCTCGTAAGAAGCAGAGACTTCGACGTGCTCGTCATACTCGGAGCTGGCGACTTGGACAACTATGTCCCTGAAATAGAAAAAATTCTAAAGGAAAAAATATAATGCGCATCAATTGGAAGAAGACTATTATCATCTTGCTCGACCTCATGCTCGGCGTTTACCTGACTTTCGCTATCACCAAGTTTAACAAACCTGATGAAAGCAAGAAAGTCTGCACAAAGGTGAACATCAACATACAAGACGAGATGACGAATGGTTTTCTGAACGCTAAAGAAATAAAGAAAAGGTTAGAAGCAAAGCAACTGTACCCTCTGAAGAAGAAGATGACCGACATCAGTGCCCGCAAAATAGAAGAGACACTGAAGACCAGTCCTTTTGTCAAGACAGCAGAATGCTACAAGACACAAAACGGCCTTGTCGACATCCATCTGACACAGCGAATGCCTATCGTACGGATAAAGAGCGCCAACAACGAGGACTACTATATTGACGACCACTATCAGGTGATGCCGAATACCAAATATACAAGCGACCTCATTGTAGCGACAGGGCAGATCAACAAATGGTTTGCACAGAACTATATCTCACTATTAAGCAAATCGCTTATGGTCAACGAGTTATGGAGAAACCAGATAGAACAAATCAATGTTCTGCCCGACAGAAGCATAGAACTGGTACCCAGAGTAGGCAACCACATTGTATATATAGGACGCCTGCCTGAATGCAGCTCAAAGAGGAAGAGAGAAGAGGATATCAACAATTTTGTCAATAAGAAAATGGACAGATTGGAGAAATTCTACAAATACGGACTCTCACAGGCAGGATGGAACAAATACTCGTACATCAACATCGAGTTCGACAACCAGATTATCTGCAAAAAGAGGCAGCAATAAACAACACAGCAAATAAAAAATAGATAAATAGATACAACTATGCCAAAGGAATTTATCGTAGCAATTGAACTTGGTTCATCAAAGATGACAGGTATAGCAGGACAGAAGAACCTGGATGGAAGCATCACGGTTCTTGCCACAGTGGAGGAAGACTCGTCTTCTTGCATCAGGAAAGGTGTGATATACAATATCAACCAGACATGTCTTTGCCTGACCAATATCATCAAAAAATTGAAGGCAATACTGAAGCAAGATATCCGACAGGTTTATGTCGGTGTGGGTGGCCGTTCTATCCGCAGCATCAAGAACGTGATCGTGAAAGACCTGCCTGAGCACACCATCATCACACAGGAAATGATCAACGAGTTGATGGACATCAACCGCAACATGACCTATCCAGACCAGGAAATCCTTGATGCCATCACCCAAGAATACAAGATAGACAGCCAGCACCAGCTGGATCCTGTTGGCATACAGTGTTCTCACCTCGAGGGAATCTTCCTGAATATCCTGTGGCGCAGGACTTTCTACAACAACATCAACACATGTTTCGAGAATGCCCACATCTCTATTGCCGAGATGTATCTTGCACCTCTGGCATTGGCCGACCATATACTGACAGACTCTGAAAAGAGAGCGGGTTGTATGCTTGTCGACTTAGGTGCCGACACCACTACAGTATCAGTCTACAGCAAGGGCATCTTGCGTCATCTCTCAGTCATCCCACTGGGAGGCAACAATATCACAAAAGACATCACCAGCCTGCAAATCGAGGAACAGGATGCCGAGAAGATGAAGCTCAAATATGGCAAGGCTTATACAGAGAACAGCAATATCGACCCGACACTCAACTACCCGATAGACAAAGACCGTGTAGTAGAAAGTAAAAAGTTTATAGAGATTGTGGAAGCACGTGTTGAGGAAATCGTGGAGAATGTATGGTTCCAGGTTCCAGCAGAATATGCCGACAAACTGCTGGGTGGCATCATCCTTACCGGAGGTGGCAGCAATATGCCAGAGATTGGCAGGGCCTTCAAGATGCACACTCATATCGACAAAATTAGAATTGCTAAGTTCATCAACCAGACAGTCAACTCGAAAGATCCAAGATACACCAACCACGACGGAACGATGAACACCGTTCTTGGATTGTTGGCAAAAGGCAATATGAACTGTGCTGGCGACGAAATCAACACCGACCTGTTCAATCAGGATGGTCACACCACTGTCAATGATGTACATAAGACTCCACGAAATCCTAACGATACAGTTGGAACAGGCGTAGTTCTCACTGCTGCCGAAAAGCAGAAAGCAGAAGAGGAGGCACGTAAGAAAATAGAAGAAGAGGAAGAGGCTGCAAGAAAAGCTGCCGAAGAAGAGGCTGAGCGAATCAAGAAAGAGAAGAAAGAGAAGAGCATCTTCCACAGAGGCTTCCGATTCTTGAAGAAATTCGTCGAAGAAAGTATTTCTGAGGAAGAATAGTTACACCTCTTAATATATATATACAAACAACAAATTTAATATAGATATTCATCATGCAAGATAACACTCCACATATTCTGGATTTTGGAGAACCAGAGAAAGAGAACAGCATCATCAAGGTAATTGGTGTAGGCGGTGGCGGCGGTAATGCAGTCAATCACATGTACAAAGAGGGCATCCATGATGTGAGTTTCGTACTCTGCAACACCGACAATCAGGCTCTCAACGACTCTCCTGTGCCCGTACATCTCCAATTAGGCAAGGAAGGACTTGGTGCCGGCAACAAACCAGAAAAAGCACGCGAGGCAGCCGAAGAAACATTGGACGACATCAAGAACATGCTGAATGATGGTACCAAAATGACCTTCATCACAGCTGGTATGGGTGGCGGCACCGGTACTGGTGCAGCTCCAGTCATAGCAAGAGTAAGCAAGGAATTAGGCATTCTTACCGTAGGTATCGTTACAATCCCCTTCCGTTTCGAGGGAACTAAGAAGATAGACCAAGCTCTGGATGGTGTTGAGGAAATGTCAAAGCACGTCGATGCACTGCTCGTTATCAACAATGAGCGCCTGCGTCAGATTTATCCGGAACTGGCTGTGCTCGATGCTTTCGGCAAAGCAGACGACACACTGAGCATTGCAGCCAAGAGTATCGCCGAAATCATTACCGTACACGGACTCATCAACCTCGACTTCAACGATGTGAAGACAGTATTGAAAGATGGTGGCGTGGCGATCATGAGTACAGGTTATGGCGAGGGAGAAGGCAGAGTAAAGAAAGCCATCGAGGATGCGCTCAACTCTCCATTGCTCAACGACAACGATGTGTTCAACTCCAAGAAGATTCTTCTCAGCATTGCCTTCTCGAGTGAGAGAAAAGACAACACAGGTCTCACCATGGACGAGATGAATGACGTCAACGACTTCATGGGCAACTTTGGCGACGACTTCGAACTGAAATGGGGATTGGCTATTGACCCCGAACTGGGCAACAAGGTAAAGGTGACTGTTCTTGCAACAGGATTCGGCATAGAGGATGTAGACGGTATGAACGTACATCTCAGAAAACATACAGAGGAAGAGACACGCAGAATCGCCGAACAGGAAGAGAAAAGAGCTGAGCGAGAAGACCGCAGAAAACATTACTATGGTTCTGACGGCAATACACCTCAGTACAAGCGTCATCCACATATCTTCCTCTTCCGTCCTGAAGACCTGGACAACGAGGACGTCATCATGCAAGTGGAAGATACTCCAACCTACAAGCGTACACGTCAGATGCTTGAAGACATTCGCCACATCGCCTCCGGTCAGCAAGAAACTACTAAGAAAGAAGAGGGCGACGAACCAGTAAAAGGCGTCATCAGTTTCGCTTAAACAAACAGTTCCTTCAATATAGGGAGAGTTTTCAATTCGGGAAAATCGGGCATGTGCAACCGATAATAACTGATAATCACCTCTACACATCTGTTACGCTCCTGCCGTGACATTGTGTAGAGGTGCATTGTTTGAAAGCGAAGCCTCATCAAATCGCGCATCCGCAAAGAATCATCTTTCGACAAGAACATCGAATGTACAGATGCTGGGGCAACAAACATTCCCTCACTCAGGTCGAAGCAACCACCTTGTGACGCATCTTCCACATTGGGCGCAATTCCCAAGAACAAGGTAAGACGAATCATGAAAACGATATGGAAGTTGGCAAACCCTTCACGCGCCAAGTCCAACCATTGCAGACTGCTCACTACAAAACTGAACAAGGAAACGTTCTCCTGCTCGTGGCGTGTAGTATAATACAAGAACTCAGAAAGGAACATCGCCATAGACATTTTATAGGGCGAAACCGGAATATCTGTAAAAGGAACAGCAATGAAAACATCCTTGAGCCGTTGCAGACTGGCCTTAGGACGATAATCAAACTCTAAGGACAAAACAGAAAGAGGTTGAAAATACTGACGCTTCACCTTAGCCTTCGCCGATTTGGGCAGACGAATCATAAAAGACAAACGCCCCAATGCCTCGGTAAGAAAATCAACAACAAGTTGATTGTCACCGAATTTAACCACATGTAGCACAACTGCTTTCGTTTTTATAACCATTTACTCGCCTTTTTTACCAAAACTATGGCAAAAATACGAAAAAATATGCATTTGAAGAAAAATTCCACATAAAAAATTTGTGAGAACAAAAAAAATGTAGTAACTTTGCACCCGCAAACAACAAATGGTCCCTTCGTCTATCGGTTAGGACGAGAGATTTTCATTCTCTAAAGAGCAGTTCGACTCTGCTAGGGACTACAAGTAGAATATATAATAATAAAAAAAGATGGCAAATCATAAATCATCAATCAAGAGAATCCGTCAGGACAAAAAGAAGTCTCTGCACAATAAGTATTATGCAAAGACCATGCGTAACGCTGTACGCAAGTTGCGCAACATGACAGATAAGGAAGAGGCTACAAAGCTGTATCCTACTGTTCAGAAGCTTTTAGACAAGTTGGCTAAGATCAACATCATCCACAGCAACAAGGCTGCTAACTTGAAGTCTGGTCTTGCTCAGCATATCGCTAAGTTGGGCTAATCTCAAATTAGGAGATAAACATACATAAGGCTGCATTCCGAAAGGATGCAGCCTTAATTTGTTTACCAAACATCCAGGAACTCACCCACAAAAGGAGCATAAACGACCCTTTTGAATATAAAAGGGAAAAATAAAAAAATAAGCATCGCTTTTTGTGGTTTTTTAGCAACATTCTATCCCTTTTCTCGCTTTTTTTTGTTATCTTTGCACGGAAATAATACTAAACAAAGAAATGGCAGAAAATCAAAACAACGCAAATAATTATTCAGCGAGCAACATCCAAGTTCTCGAAGGACTTGAGGCTGTTCGCAAACGTCCTGCGATGTACATCGGTGACATCTCCGAGAAAGGTCTGCATCACTTGGTAAATGAGACTGTAGACAACTCTATCGACGAGGCCATGGCAGGTTACTGTACAGACATAGAGGTAACTATCAACGAAGACAACTCTATCACTGTAGAAGACAACGGACGTGGTATTCCTGTAGACGAGCATAAAAAATTGCACAAGTCTGCTCTCGAAGTAGTAATGACAGTGCTCCATGCCGGAGGTAAGTTCGACAAAGGTTCCTACAAAGTTTCCGGAGGTTTGCACGGTGTGGGTGTTAGTTGCGTTAATGCTCTGTCAACACACATGATGTCTCAGGTGTTCCGTGGAGGCAAGATCTACCAGCAGGAATACGAAAAGGGAAAGCCTCTCTATCCTGTAAAGGTGATTGGCGAGACCGACAAGCGCGGTACACGCCAGCAGTTCTGGCCAGACCCAACCATCTTCACCACTACAATATACAAATGGGATATTATTGCAAGCCGCATGCGTGAGTTGGCGTTCCTTAATGCCGGTATCAAGATAACGCTGACAGACCTTCGTCCCGACGAAGAGGGAAAAACAAAACAGATGGTATTCCATGCCAAGGACGGTTTGAAGGAATTCGTTCGCTATGTAGACCGTCACCGCACTCATCTCTTCGACGACGTCATCTATCTGAAGACAGAAAAGCAGGGCATTCCTATCGAAATTGCCATCATGTATAATACTGATTACAGCGAGAATATTCACTCGTATGTAAACAATATCAACACCATCGAGGGTGGAACCCACCTCACTGGTTTCCGCATGGCGCTCACCCGCACACTGAAAGCATACGCAGAAGCAGAGCCAACCATAGCCAAGCAGATTGAGAAAGCCAAGGTCGAGATTGCACCTGAAGATTTCCGCGAGGGTCTTACAGCTGTCATCTCTATCAAGGTCGCTGAGCCGCAGTTTGAAGGTCAGACCAAGACCAAGCTTGGAAACAGCGAGGTGCAGGGTGCCGTACAACAGGCTGTCAATGAAGCTTTGACCGACTATTTAGAGGAACATCCAGACGAGGCAAAGAAGATTTGTGAAAAAGTGGTCTTGGCCGCTACAGCACGTATTGCAGCACGCAAGGCACGCGAGAGTGTACAGCGCAAGAACTTTATGACAGGTGGAGGTCTGCCAGGCAAGTTGGCCGACTGCTCTATCAAGGATCCTAAGGAGTGCGAGATTTTCCTTGTCGAGGGTGACTCGGCTGGTGGTTCTGCCAAGCAGGGACGCGACCGCTTCCATCAGGCTATTCTTCCTTTGCGCGGTAAGATTCTTAACGTAGAGAAGGTGCAATGGCATAAGGTGTTCGAGGCGGAGTCAGTAATGAACATCATCCAGAGCATCGGAGTCCGCTTCGGAGTAGACGGAGAAGACAGCAAGGAGGCCAACACAGACAAGTTGAGATACGACAAGATTATTATCATGACGGATGCCGATGTCGATGGTTCACACATCGACACCCTGATTATGACATTGTTCTATCGCTTCATGCCAAAGGTTATCGAGGAGGGACACCTCTATATCGCCACTCCACCACTGTACAAATGTTCTTTCAAGAACAAGGTGAGCGAATACTGCTATACAGAACAGCAGCGCCAGGCCTTTATCGACAAGTATGGCGAAGGCGTGGAAGACAAGAACATCCACACTCAGCGATACAAAGGTTTGGGTGAGATGAACCCCGAGCAGCTCTGGGAAACCACCATGGACCCAAAGACACGACTTCTCAAACAAGTCACCATCGAGAATGCAGCTCATGCTGATGAGATCTTCTCTATGCTGATGGGAGACGATGTAGAGCCACGCCGTGAGTTTATCGAGCAGAACGCAACCTACGCTAATATTGACGCTTAATTAAACCATTTATACCAGGGCGGACTTCTTATCAAGAATGTCCGCCCTTTTAGTACTTAAATCCCAAAACCATGAGAAAGTTTGTTTTCTCAGCGCTACTCTTAGCCAACAGTTTACCAGGAATTGCACAGGACAAGTTGCCATTCAACTTATGGTACACCAAGCCTGCAACAGTCTTCGAAGAGTCCTTGCCTATAGGCAACGGCAAGTTGGGAGCCCTCATATATGGAGGCGCCAACAACGATTCTATTTACCTCAACGACATCACCCTGTGGACGGGGAAACCTGTTGACAGGCAGGAAGGAGGCGAAGCCTACAAGTGGATTCCTAAGATAAGGGAAGCACTCTTCAGAGAAGATTACAAGGCTGCCGACTCACTTCAGCTGCATGTACAAGGGCACAATTCGGAGTATTATCAGCCTCTTGCCATCATCAACATCAAGGACCAGAACCCAGGACAAGCCACCCAGTACTACCGTCAGCTCAGTCTCGACAGCGCCATAGCCACACTTCGCTATAGCCGTGAAGGGGTTAGCTACACAAGGGAGTACTTCACATCACATCCAGATAAAGTGATAGCCATCAGGCTCACCGCATCACAGAAACAAGCCATCAACTGCGACATCTCGCTTACATCGCTTATCCCTCATCAGGTAAAAGCTTCAAGCAACCAGCTCACACTTACTGGTCATGCCATAGGAGAGCCAGAGAACAGCACGCATTTCTGCTCCATACTGAGCATACGAAACACAGATGGAAGTATCACGCCTACCGACTCTACCCTGCACCTACAGGGCGTGAGCGAGGCCATCATATACTTCGTAAACGAGACCAGCTATAATGGTTTCGACAAGCATCCCGTGACCGAAGGAGCTCCATATATAGAAAAGGTGGCAGATGACGCCTGGCATCTTGTCAACTATACTTATCCCGAACTACGCCAACGTCATGTAAACGACTACAAACAATTTTTCGACCGCACCCGTTTCATACTGAAAGGAGCCCGATACGACACTCAGCGCAACACGGAGCAACAACTCCTCGACTATACAAAGAAGCAGGAACAAAACCCATATCTCGAGATGCTCTATTTCCAGTTTGGCAGATACCTGCTCATCAGTTGCTCACGCACTCCGGGTGTTCCTGCCAACCTGCAAGGCCTGTGGGCACCAGCCCGTCTGTCGCCATGGCGAGGAAACTATACCACCAACATCAATCTGGAAGAGAACTACTGGCCTGCAGAAGTAGCCAACCTCTCAGAACTCACCATGCCTGTAGAAGGACTGGTAAAGGCCCTTGCCGTAACAGGAAAGTACACCGCCAAGCATTTTTATGGTATAGAGGAAGGCTGGTGTGCCGGACATAATACCGATGCATGGGCCATGAGTAATCCTGTAGGCACCAAAAAAGAAAGCCCCAAGTGGAGCAACTGGAACATGGGTGGAGCCTGGCTCGTACAGACTCTTTGGGATCACTATGACTACACACGCGATCTCGACTTCCTGCGCCAGACAGCTTACCCACTGATGAAAGGTGCTTCCGACTTCATGCTGAAGTGGCTTATCGACAACCCCAAGAAGCCGGGCGAACTCATCACAGCCCCTTCCACCTCACCTGAGGCACAATATATAACAGACAAAGGCTACAAGGGAAGCACCCTATATGGAGGAACTGCCGATCTTGCCATCATTCACGAGCTCTTCAGGAATACCATCAAGGGAGCAAAGGCACTCAATACCGACCTTGCATATCAGGCTACTCTGCAAGATGCCATCAATCGTTTGCATCCTTATCAGATAGGCAAGAGGGGTAATCTGCAAGAATGGTACTACGACTGGGACGACCGGGATTGGCAACATCGCCATCAGTCTCATCTCTTAGGTCTGTATCCTTTCAACCATATCACATTAGTCAAGACTCCTGAAATTGCTGCAGCCGCATCCAAATCGTTGGAGATCAAGGGCGACAACTCTACTGGTTGGAGTACAGGATGGCGCATCTGTCTGTGGGCTCGTCTGCACAGAGCCGACAAGTCGTACGCCATTCTGCGCAAACTGCTCAACTATGTCAGTCCCAACACGTTAAAGAACCATTCTTCCGGAGGCACTTATCCCAACCTCTTTGATGCTCACCCACCCTTCCAGATTGATGGAAACTTTGGTGGAACTGCTGGTATCTGTGAGATGCTGATGCAGTGTGATGGCGACACGATAGAACTGCTGCCATCACTCCCTGAAGTATGGAATACTGGCGAGATAAACGGTATCAAGGCGCGTGGCAACTACAAGATCGACCTCAGTTGGAAGAATCGGAAGGTTGCTAAAGCCAAGATTACCAGCCATCAGGCTGGCGTGCTCACCGTTTGCTACAACGGCAAGCAGAAAAAACTGCATTTCAAGGCTGGTGAGACCAAGACGGTCAAATAAAAGGCTGCGACCAAGTGACGATAATAATAACTTTCAAATAAATGATACGCAAAATCATTTGTATCATATTCTCCATCATCTGGGTACTGAACTCGTATAGTCAAGAGTTCGGTACCCACTGGATTTCTTATCCCTTTCCCGACGACAGCACCGAGGTGATGTTCCGCCATACTTATATCACCAAGCACCGTCCCCAACAGGCATATATCACCTTTGCCAGTATGGGCAGCTGCAAGGTATATATCAACGAGAGAAATGTATCGAGAGAAGTCTACTACAGAAACACAACTCCGCAGGGAATCCTTCTGCATACCTACGATGTGACTCGTTATCTGCGACCAGACTCCAATACCATAGCCGTATGGTATGCGCCATGCCCTCAGGCTACAGCATATTCACAGCATGCTGCCAGCAAACAACTAACATTGGATTATTATGGAACAAGCCATAACGGCTCGGCGTTCTATCAACAAGCCGATGAATCCTGGAGCTGCAGCCTGTCTGAAGGCAACCGGATAACGCAAGACAGCATAGGAAACACCATAGAGATTTTCGACAACAGACAATATGACAACAACTGGAAAGCCTCCGACTTCTTCTTCCAAGAATCCGAAAAGCCCGTGCACAGACTTTTGAAAGAGACCAAGGGCATCTACACCACACTACCCACTTACCCTGCCTATGTCAACAGGCTAAGACATGTATTGTCGCCTATTGCCGAATACGAAGATTCTTTAGGCCTCCACTACGACTTCGGCCGTTTCTTCCAAGGATCCGTACGCATCACACTGCGCGAGGCCAAGAAGGGAGAAAGACTTGAGATAAACGGACTGGTATATATCTGCAGTGGCGAAATGGACGAACAAGCCTTCCGCCGTCTCAGCACGAGCCGGCAAAAATCCATCACCATCAAGGGCGACCGCCATTTCCGCAAGAGTCAGATACAGAAAATAGAAGGATTGGAAATCTACTAATAGCCCAACTCACGGGCTACAGCACACAGTTCGTCATACCACTCTTGTCCAAATCGTTTGACAAGAGGGCCTTCGAGGAACTTATATACGGGCAGGTTCAACTCCTCGCCCTTCTTCACGGCTGCCTTACAGATCTTCCATTTGTTATAGTTCAAGCCATACACCCCGTTGCCAAAGTGTTTGGCACGAATGGGATACAAGGCACATGAGATGGGTTTCATGAACTTAGACTTTCCCTCACGATAGGCACGCTCCAAGGCACAAAGACAGCAGTTCTGTATGGTGTGCCCGTCGTTCATGTCTTTCAGGTCCTGATAGCAGGTAAACACGCAGTCCTTGCCATTGACGATGCTCGTCACCAAGTCGCCTTCTATATCCGTATACGCCACACCCTGCTTATCTATGACAGCCTGTGCCGAAGCCGACAGGTCTTCCCAAACGACATCGAGCATATTCTCTATCTCCATAATCTCGTCGAGACTTACAGGAGCACCGGCATCGCCTTCGATACAGCACTCTCCCTTGCAGGCATCAAGGTCGCAACAGAATTTTTCAGTAATAATATTAGGTGATACCAGCACATCACCCACCTGAAGAATACGCAGTTCGTCTTTATTCATAAATGTTTCCTGTATATATAAATATGTATAACCTCTTTTCTGCTGCCTCTACCATTGTATCGGTTCTATCCCATTCTGTCTGAGATATTCGTTACAGCGGGAGAAATGATGATTGCCAAACCATCCGCCGCGGTTGGCAGATAATGGCGAAGGATGCACGCTCTGCAATATCAGATGGCGCGAAGAGTCGATGAGTGAAGCCTTGCTGCGGGCATAGCCTCCCCAAAGAATAAATACCAGATGCTCCTTGTCCCTGCTGAGAGCCTTGATAGCAGCATCCGTAAACTGTTCCCATCCCTTGCGCTGATGGCTCGCAGCCTGATGGGCTCTAACTGTCAGGGTGGCATTGAGCAATAACACTCCCTGTTTGGCCCAGCGGGTCAGATCACCTGTAGCAGGCATCGGAATACCAAGATCCATCTGTATTTCCTTAAAGATATTCATCAACGATGGTGGAAAAGTGACTCCTTCGGGTACAGAGAAACTCAGTCCCATAGCCTGTCCTGGCTCATGGTAAGGATCCTGACCGATAATCACCACCTTTACATCATCAAAAGGGCAAAGATTGAAGGCATTGAATATCAGGCGTCCGGGAGGATAACAAGGCGTATGCAGATATTCCTCTCGTACAAAGTTACTGAGATCGACAAAATACTGCTTATCGAACTCGTCACCTATGTGCTGTCTCCAGCTGTCTTCTATCTTTACGTTCATGCTTAATATAAATTTAAAAGTATCTCAAGATACTTGCGCAAGTATCTTATATTACTTGGTCAAGTATCTTAGGATACTTTTTATAGGTATATAAAATCGTATTTTACTTATTGTCAGAAATCAAGTTCTCACCTGTCATGTCAGCAGGCTGCTCCAAGCCCATGATATGGAGGATAGAAGGAGCCACGTCGGCCAGACGACCATCCTTAACAGTAGCTGAGTTGTTGTCTGTTACATAGATGAATGGCACTGGGTTCAGCGAGTGGGCGGTGTTTGGAGTACCGTCAGCATTGATGGCATGATCAGCATTTCCATGGTCAGCGATGATGATTGCCTCATAATCGTTGGCCTTAGCTGCCTCGATAACATCCTTTACGCAGTTGTCTACAGCATGAACAGCCTTGGCAATAGCATTGTAGATACCGGTGTGGCCTACCATATCACCATTGGCGAAGTTGACAACGATGAAGTCATACTCCTGTGTATTGATGGCACCCACCAACTTGTCCTTCACCTCGTAAGCGCTCATCTCTGGCTTCAAGTCGTAGGTAGCAACCTTTGGAGAAGGCACGAGGATACGGTCCTCACCCTCATAAGGTGTCTCACGGCCACCATTGAAGAAGAATGTCACGTGTGCATACTTCTCTGTCTCAGCTGTATGGAGCTGCTTCTTGCCCTGCTTGCTCAGGTACTCACCAAGAGTATCCATTACATTTTCCTTAGGGAAGAGGATGTGTACACCCTTGAAGCTTGCATCGTATGGAGTCATGCAGTAGTACTGCAGGTCCTTGATGGTGTGCATGCCTTCCTCTGGCATATCCTGCTGAGTCAACACCTGGGTCAGCTCCTTGGCACGGTCGTTACGGTAGTTGATGAAGATAATGACATCACCTTCCTGTATGGTGCCGTCAACGGTAGAGTTGCAGATTGGCTTGATGAACTCGTCGGTCACGTCCTCATCGTAGCTTTCCTGCATAGCCTTTACCATATCGTCTGCCTGCTTGCCCTTGCCCTCTACGAGCAGGTCGTAAGCCTCTTTCACACGGTTCCAGCGTTTGTCACGGTCCATAGCATAGAAACGACCTACGATGCTTGCGATATGAGCATCGTTCTTCTCGCAACAAGCCTGAACCTGCTCGATGAAGCCCTTACCGCTCTTTGGGTCGGTATCACGGCCGTCCATGAAACAGTGAACGTATGTATTCTTCAAACCATATTCCTTAGAAATCTCAATCAACTTGTAGAGGTGGTCGAGAGAAGAGTGCACGCCGCCAGTAGAGGTAAGACCCATCAGGTGGAGCTTCTTGCCTGTCTTCTGAGCATAGCTGTAAGCGTTGATGATTTCCTGATTCTTCAGAATATCACCGCTTTCGCAAGCCTTGTTGATCTTAACGAGGTCCTGATATACCACACGACCTGCGCCGATATTGAGGTGACCTACCTCCGAGTTACCCATCTGTCCTTCAGGCAAGCCTACGTTTTCACCGCAAGCCTGGAGCTGAGAGTGTGCTGAAACTGCTGTCAAATAATCCAGGTAAGGAGTTGGCGTATTATAGATTACGTCACCCTTGCCATGCTGTCCGATTCCCCATCCATCGAGAATCATCAAAAGAGCTTTTTTTGCCATAATTACATTAAAGATATAAAAATTCGAATTCTGCGTGCAAAGTTAAGCAATTTCACCGAAACGGCAAAGCAAGGCTCATGAAAAATAATAAAAAAAGACTTGTTGCGTTATATCTTCAGAACAATGTCTTTTTATCAATGAAGAATAGAATCGTACAATTAGACTTTCTGAAGTGTGTATTCATCCTGCACGTCATCATGATACACTTGGTTTATTTGGGACAGACCTACCCCTGGCTCAAGGAGTTCTTTCTGCTCTATACTACGCCTGTCTTCTTTGTCATCTCGGGTTTCCTGGCTCATGTCGACAAGCCATTTACCGAATTCTGCCAAAAGGTAAAATGGTGGCTTGTGCCCTACATCGTCATGGAGGGCCTCTACATCATCCTGGCTTCGATACTGCCCATCAATGAGCATATCAACAGGCTCGACATACTCGTCTTTCTGCGCAAACTCGCCATGGAGCCACTGGGGCCATACTGGTACATCCACAACCTCATCATCAGCTATGTGGCCTATTATGCCGTTTCATGGCTTTACCGCAACAAGATCAAGATAGGAGCCTTGCTGCTCACGGTTGCCTTCATCGGTATTTTTGTGGTTTGGTTGGACATCATCTCCTGGCATTGCTGCATCTTCTTCACCATTGGTGTGGGCATCAAGCTCCTTCGCGTGCCGTTCCTGAGTGTCTTCCGTCCGTCATTGTTTGCCATCATCGTCACCATCGTGGGCATTACTTCCTGGCAGAGTTCTTATCCTGCCCTGGTCCGCAGCCTGTGGCTCACCTACGTGATGACAGTATTCTGGCTGACGGTATATAGATTCATGCCCCAGCTCTTCAGGAAAGGAGCGTTCGTCATCGGAAAGAACACCCTCCCCATCCTGTTGTTCTCGCCGGCTTTCACCATCATCACCAAGCTCTTTGTGCCTTTGTTCACTTTCGACCCTACGGTCATCCTCTTCACAATAACTGCTGTGGCCTTCACCGTCTGCGGTTGTTTGCTGACGGCAAAGGCCATGGACTATCTCAGGATTTCTCCTTATTTCTGCGGAAAGGATCATTTCTTCTGTCGCAAGTAGCTCTTATGAGCATGCACAGGACAGGCGAACACATCTAAATAATCATTCGAAAGCTTACTACTTTATACGACAGCACCACTCGTTTCACTTTGTCCTGTCCATACTTCTGTTGATAGTAATCCGTCAAGTCACAAGTAAAAGTTCCATACTTCGTAGGTTCTCCACCAGAAGGTCGTCTCACTTCATCCAGCGAGAAAGTAAAGGCCTGCTTCTTATCCATGTCAGGCCAAGCATAGAACTTGTATTCAGTATCTCCTTTTGCATAATCCACATAAAAGTCCCTTAATTCATCACGATTGCTGGAATAACTCATATTCCATCTTCCTTTACTACCATAACCGAAATAAACATCATCATTTACCTTCAGTTGCGGAAGAACTTGCGACTCATACATATCAGCACGTATAATCTCCTTCAAATCAGAAGCGCAATCTATTTTTTCGATTCGGTCTGTTATTCTCCAGAAGTCTATAGCCTCTGTCTTTACCACAACAGTAATAGAAACCTTTTCTTCACCTCTCATTAATTTGACACGAGTACGACCAATCTTCTTGGGTACAATGATATGCTTACCAGTTTCTTGATCCACTTGCAACTCTGCAACACCATCATTCTCATTAGAAATACTGCACGATGCATCCAAGGTTCGCCCAACAGCATCCTCCAAAGAATACTCCTCATCTGCGTCCAAGAAACAATCCAACAAATAGCCGCTCCGCTCGAAATAAGGCGCATCATCGTCCTTACAGCTTGCCAACAATACGCTTAGTGCCACTAAGCACATTAGATTAATTAAACTTACTTTTTTCATACGCAAAAAATTATGATAATGCAAAAGTATGAAAAAAGTGAGAGTTATCGAGTTAGAATCCGTTCACAAATCTTTCACTTTTTATAAATAACTAACATCCAAACATTTACGACAAAATCACTTTTAGTAATGTGAATCATTTCACATCAGATGGAACGGATAAACGAGTCTAATTTTTCTGCTTTACCCTCTTTTTTAAACATTTTCTTGAACAAACGTTTTCTTGACATAGTTATTGTAGATGGTTCTCGATGAACGAGTACTGCAATATCAGCCAAAGAAAGTTCTATCTTTAACAGTAAGCATATTTGGTATTCTAAATCAGATAGCTTACAAATTCTATAAAGCTTCAACTTAAAGTCTATAAAATAATCATTAACAGCCTTATCGAGTTTATCCCACTCTTCTTGTGTCACATTTTGTCCAGCTCTTATCTTTCCTAAAAACAACGCATATATTTCCGTCTCCTTTATTCGTGTCAATGCTTTTTTGTTGTTAAGAACTTGCAATGTGCTTTTATCCAAAAGATGTTGTAATTCTTCCATTTGCCTTTGCTGCTTTTCTTTGGCATATTTATTTTTCGTATAATACACATAAAACAAGATGACCAGTAGAAATGCAGATAATCCCAATATAATTAATAGAAGCTTATGATACTCATTCTCATTCTTCAACCTTGTATTTTCTTTTACTCTTTGTGTATAATCATAAAGAGACTGGCATTTGGAAACAGCCTCTGTTTTGGTAATCTTTTCTATAGAATCACTATAGTTTAAAAACTTACGCCATACATTCAACTTGCCAACTTCCCCCTTTTGTTCTAACATCATTTCTAATTTTATACGATAGGCATCACATTTTGCATATACCTCTCCATACTTTTCTAATTTCTCTATGTAGTAATTGACGGAATCAGGCATATTGCGTAACTTATAGTACTTCATAGCCACACAATATATTCCACTCCTATTTTCAGGTCTGATATCACCAAACATCGGCAAAATGTATTTACCTGCAGAATCCACATTTTGATAATGAGTTTCCAGATAAATATCCGCCAAACTTGACCTTGCAGAAGTAGCCATCTGAGGCATTTTTTTCTTCAATGCCAATTGCAAAGCTTTATGACTATAAAAAATCGCACTATCCAATTGTTCCGCTGTAGAATAAGTTAGTCCCAAATCTCGCAAATCAAAAATCATTCCCTCTACATCGTTTCTTAAAGAATCAACTCTATAAGAAATTTTGTAATGGTCAATTGCTGCAGCATAATTTCCTTGATAAAACATGACATAACCAATTTGCGCATGTGTAATTCCCCACAGGCGCAAATGTTCATCGGCTGTAATGTCATCCAAGACCTTATGATAATAATCCAATGCTTGTGGTGAGTCGTGTAAATCAAAATAGGTAGAACCTGCCAAGTAATATATTTCAGGCAACATTTTCTTATCCCCCTCGCCCTCATAATAAGCTATCATTTGGTTCAAATTTGTCAAATCAGAATGAGGGATGTAAGCTTTGTCTTGTGCCTTTAACTTTACTAAACGGAAATACATCCAATCCGCAGTATTTGTTGTATCTAAATCTTTTCGGATTTGGGCGAGTTTCTCCAATGCCAGTTTGGGATTAGAATAACACAAACTGTCAGCCTCCACCAAAGCAGATGGATACTCATGCTTGCCACAAGAGACGCAAATTACAACCAGCAAGATAAATGATGCAATATTCTTTACCATGATGTAAACATTTATATTGACAATACGAAAATACTACATTATTCAGAAACGCCAAAGCCTTAACCAATTTATTTGTGTCAAACCATCCATAATTAACATCAATTAAACTAAATACGATACAGGAGGTGTAATACGATAAGACTCTTGTTTTCGACTTTGCTTTTTATAAATACTGCTGCAGAGAAAATGCCTACTTATGGCACAAATGTGCCCCCAGCCAGGGCACATTTGTGCTCTCTAAGGAGAAAATATACACTTTTCCTACGAAACAACCAAGCAAAAACTACACTTTTCCTAAAAAACAACCGGAAAAGCTGTTCTTTTCTATAGAAACTGAGAACTATCAACTGTCAAGACAATCATGCAGGAGGGCTGAAAGAAGAGGAGAACAAAGTCTGCGAAAGGCTTTATTAGTATCTGCCCATCGTTATGGGCATTTTTGCCCATCATATTGAACAACTCTGCCCAACGTTATGGGCAAAGTTGCCCAATGCGATGGGCAGAGTACATAGTTGTACGTGATGAAGTATTACTTCTTACACGAGAAGAGATATTTCTGCTTACACGATTAAAGTTACTTCTGCTTCAGATAATTCAACTGAACATTAGGAGCGCAGGCTCTGCTTGTTTTCTCGGTGTATTCAGCCACTTTTAATGTAGCAGTTCCCTTGATGCTCTCCACATCGGTTCCCACCTGGAACAGATAATTGCCAGCATCAACCTTCCACTGACTGTTGGCTTCATCAAAGCTTGCCAAGTCGCGCTTCTCGAGAGTCATCTTCAAAGTCTGGCTTTCGCCTGGCTTCAACTCACGGGTCTTGCCAAAGGCTTTAAGTTCCTTGGCAGGCTTCTCGTAAGCACCCTTAGGAGCGGTGACATAAACCTGTGCCACCTGCTTGCCAGCAACCTTGCCAGTATTCTTGACAGTTACACTTACCTCTATGTTCTTGCCGTTAGCCTTGACAGAAGGCTTGCCCATCTCGAAAGTAGTATAACTCAGACCGAAGCCGAAAGGATAAGCCACATCCTTCTTGAAAGTATCGAAGTAGCGATAGCCCACGTAGATGTCTTCTTCATGATTGCTGAAGTCTACGCCAGGGATATTGCCCTTGCCCCAGCCTTCCATATTCTTATAGGTGTACATATCATACTCCTTGGCGAAGTTGGCAGTAGAAGGATGATCAGTCGCTGCAATAGGCCAAGTCATGGTCAGTTTGCCCGATGGATTCACCTTTCCTGTCAGGATGTCGGCCACAGAGTTACCGCCTTCAATACCGGGTTGCCATGCCACGAGGATGGCATCCACACGGTCGCGCCAGCTTGCTGTTTCCATGACAGATCCTGAGTTGATGATGACAATCACCTTCTTGCCTTTAGCATGGAAGGCATCAGAAACACGGAAAATCATATCCTGTTCCGTCTTACTGAGGTTGAACTCGCCATTGATCTGACGGTCCATACCCTCACCAGCCTGACGTCCGATGGTGATGATGGCGGCATCAGCCTTAGGCTCCTCATTGGCCACACAGCGCTCAGTTATATCGATTTCATCGAGCTTTGGTTGTCCTTGATCCAGGAACCACATCATAGGATTCTTGTCTGCCTTGAGCTTTGCCTTGGCATATTTCACATAGTTCTGATAGATTTCTGTGAGCTGCGGAGTAGTAGCCACACCGATGTTCTTCAGTCCAGTAACCATATCAACAGAATAACCTACATTGACAGCTCCACTACCAAGTCCACCCGACATAAAGTCGTAGGAGTTGACACCGAAGAGAGCCACCGTCTTCAAGCCACGGATAGGGAGAGCTGCATTGTTCTTCAAGAGCACCATACCCTCGGTGCTGCTCTGGCGGGTAATGGCAGCATGAGCCTTGAGATCGGGCTCGCCACTATATTTATACCCCTTGAAACGTGGAGTCTTCACGATGTATTCCAACATACGGCGCACGTTGCGGTCAACGTCATTTACGTCCAATTTACCCGATTTCACCGCGTTTACTATATCTTTTACCTGTGCAGGATAGCCCGGCATCATCAGGTCGTTGCCAGCAGCCACCTCCTGTTCTACAGGCAGGTCTTCACGCTTACCAATCCAGTCGGTCTCGACGATTCCCTTATATCCCCAGTCGTTACGCAAGATGTTGGTCAAGAGATCTTTGTTGCCCTGTGCATAGATGCCGTTTATCTTATTATATGCCGACATGATAGTCCATGGATTGCTCTTGCGCACCATCATCTCAAAGCCCTTGAGATAAAGCTCACGCAAAGCACGCTGACTCAGACGCTCATCCACACGGGTACGGTCACTTTCCTGTGAGTTCACAGCAAAATGCTTGGCACTCACGCCCACACCCTGACTCTGCACACCGAGCACAAAGGCAGTTCCCATAAGACCTGTCACAACAGGGTCTTCTGAGTAATACTCAAAGTTTCTGCCACAAAGCGGATTGCGATGCAGGTTCATGCCTGGTCCTAAAACCACATCACAGCCATACTCCAAGGTCTCATTACCGATGGCTTCGCCCACTTTGCGCACCAAATCGGTGTTCCATGTAGAGGCCAGACAGGTTCCTACGGGGAAACCTGTGGCATAATAGTTACGGCTGTCGCCCTCGCGATGTGCATCTATATGCACTCCTGCCGGACCATCACACTGCACCGTAGCAGGAATTCCCAAACGCGGAATAGCCACTGTCGTTCCTGCAGCACCAGGAACAAACTTTTTCTGGTGTCCCAACATGGATCCGCTTCCTACGAAACCATCGTTGCCACCTCCCACTAAGAGCTGTGCTTTCTCTTCCAAGGTCATTGCCTTGATTACTTCCTCAATGTTGTTGGCATTGAGTTGTGGTGCAGTCTGTGCCGTCATTGTTACCGACAAGGCTCCAACTGCCACTGTAAGAACCATTTTCTTATAATTCATCATTTTCGTTATATTGTTTAGTTATTAGCTTATAAACTTCACTACTGCATATCACGCTTGCAAAATTAATAAAATCGAGACGAAAAGCCAACTTTTTTCTATCTTTTAATATGCAAAAATCCATCTTTTCGTCATGTCTTAACCGATTAAGCATATATGATTAACATATTGTTCAGTATCAGGACACAGCATTCCTCATTTGTGGCTATAGATATAAGCAGAAAAGAGCAGAGAAATTTCCCCGTCGAAATCTATCGTTCCACAGAGGGCAACATAGAACTGAATGTAAAATTAGAGAATGATACCGTTTGGCTTACACAAAGCCAAATGGCAGAGTTGTTTGCTGTTGACAGAACATCTGTTACACGACACATTCGCAACATTTACAAGAGTCAAGAACTATACGAAAAGTCAACTTGTGCAAAAAATGCACAAGTTTCTTCTCTATCTGTACATGATTTTCGGGAAGAATGTTTACCTTTGCAGGCAGAATGAAGAAAACGGTCATATTATTTCTATTTTCCCTGTTGCTGACCTTCGTTGTCGGCTGTACTCCATCGCACTATCGTCTTTCGTTCGAAGAAATAGACGATATGGCAGACTATTATCCCGCCCAAGCCAAGGTATATTTGGAAAGAACCGACAGCAACGACAACAAAGGGTACTACAAGCTACTGGCTTGCAAGATAAGATACCAAATCACTGGCGTATATTTTTTGCGCCGAGATTCCGACATTGAGGACGCCATACAGATCTTTACCAAAGAAAACAATGAGCCTATGCTTGCGCGTGCATTATATTATAAGGGCGCCATGACTTTCAACACAACTCACGACACAACACAAACGCTGCAAATACTGATGCAAGCCTGCAGACATAGCTCCATCATGCGTCAAAAGGAGAAGCTCGACCTCTACGACCTGATGTGCCGCATCACTCACGACAACTCCTACACCGTAAAACTCGAGGACGAGGCACGACAAAGCCACAACATATCCCATCGTGCCTGGGCGACGCTCTACCGTGCCGTGAACAATCAAGACCGTCAGTTGGCAGAAGAAGCTTTCGACATCGCTTACTCCATTCCCGAGAACAAGGACAGTACATTAGGGCCTATGTACAACTATTATTTTCAAAAACTGATAGAACAAGGAAACACTCCCGACTCCGTCATCATGGATTACATCAATCTGGCAGATAACTATGGTGGTATAAAACACAAAACTGCAGTGGATCTGTATCGTTTTCTATGGAGATACGGCAAGACACCCAAAGGAGAGAAATTTCTCAATGCCCATAAACCGGAAATAGAGGAATTATCCAATTACATGTACCTGGGTTCGTATGAATATCTCATACCGTTTTACTTTGTGTACTTACACCTGGGTGACACAACGACTGCCGACAACATCGTCAAACTAATACATCAGTCAGAACCCTTCATTGAAAGACAAGGCAATGCAGACAAGGAACAAAAGGTGAAACTAATGTATGAAGGAGGTTACAGCAACTACCGATATGCGCAAGCGAAGAACTGGATTCTTGTAGCCATCATCATCGTGCTTGCCATATTGCTGACAATGACATACCTTTCTGTTTCACGCATACGAAAAGCCCAAAGCACCATTGCCGCTCTACAAAGTTCGCTACATCAGCTAAAAGACGTAGAGAACGCAACACTTGCAGAACGATGCGAGCAACTGAATCATGACATCACCACACAAGTACGCAAACTGAAAAGACGTGACAAGGATATAGAATTGTACAAGACACAAATCGGCGAACTGACCGATATAAGTCAGGGACTCATATACTACTCGCAAGCAGTACAGAACAAGAACATCAGTCAAATCGGCAAACAGGGAATCCTGCAGCTACTTGCCAGCTACAGGATGATAGACGAAAAATACAGCAAACGGCTTGCCTGCTACGATCTGAATCCATCACATTGCCTCTTCTGCATACTCTACCACATGGGTAAAACTGACGAGGAGGTGATGCAAATCATGCAATATTCGATGGCTAATATAAGAGTAAGAAAGTCGCGCATCAAGAGTGACTGCGAGGTAGATTCCTTCGAGGCTGTGATAAGCCGTGAAGCGTAATTCGATTACAAAAAAGAGAATTGTATGGTTATATATCACGTTTAAGCACCTGATAACCAAGACATACCAACACTCATTGTTGTAATATTCGTTTGCAAGTTTGCAAGATTACACTTATCTTTGTAGCTGCAAATTATTACATAAAACAACATTTCGTATGACACAATTCAACTACTGCAAGGCGACCTTCTGCCGCCATCTCTTGTTTCTGGCCCTGGCTCTTTCATTCGGTTTCACCGCACAGGCCAAGGACAACACCATTACTTTGCCACCGACTTCACCCCACTTCGGTCCATCGCAAATAAATGTCATCTTCGACCACTACACTCCTGGATTCAGGGAACGCGTGCGCATAATTTTATACAACGGAGCGTTTAGTGGCGGTCCCTACGACACCAAACTGCGAAAGAACGCCGATGGCACACAGGGCTTCGCCATCACAGAAAATCTGGTGCTGCCTACCCAGGCAGACCTGAAGATAGGCAAGCGAGCAATCCCCATCATCATGGTTCCAGAAGGAAAGCTGACCATCACTCTCGATTCTACAAATGTGAAATTTGATGGCGACTATGCCGCCCTCTGCACCGAGTTGCAAACCGTCAAAGACAATCTGGAGACGAGTGGTCGAACATTTTTCGATGACATAAGAGGCATGACACCCCTGCAATACAAGCAGTTCATCGTCGATACTTATCAAGCCAACAAGAAGGCCATCGACAAGGCTGCGGTGAGCAAAGCCTGCAAAACTTATGCCCGTGTGCAACTCGACATCAACTACATAGGCCACCTCTTGAGCTACAAGACATACCTTAGCATGAGCAATATGATAAGCAAAGACAGCACAGCCCAAAAGAACTTAGAAACACCCATCGACTCGGCGTCCTATTTTAAGGGACTGTCCAAAATGTCCATCCTTCGCTCAGTCAATCAGCGTTACTATCCCTATTACTGCGAACTGGACAATAAGCCTCTCGGCATACACATTATCAATGACGAGCTGAGCGACAACCTGATCAAGGCCGACAAGTACGGCAAGAAACTTACCAGCAGCAATCCCTTCATGCCAGCCCCCAACACACCGCTCAGCGAGGAAGAACTCCAGGCCGCCAAAGCCGAGATTACCTGCCAGCCCATATTACAATTGTTATTGGCCAAGAATGAACAAGTAGCTCAAAAAGCGAAAGCCGATGCCGAAGCCTCGAAGAAGTTGAGGGAAGAAGCTGCCGCCAAGGGCACATTCTCCATCGTCGACATACCCGAGAAGATGGCCGCCGGAAAGATTATCGAAACCCTCATCGCTCCCTACAAGGGCAAGACCATCCTCATCGACTTCTGGAACACATGGTGCATGCCATGCCGTGCTGCCATGAAATCCATCAAGCCTATCAAAGAAGAAAGGAAAGACATAGTTTACATATACATTGCCGATGCCACCTCGCCTATCGACAAGTGGAACGAGATGATACCCGACATTCATGGCATTCACACTCGTATCAGCAATCCCCAAAGCGCCGAGTTGGGCAAGCAGTACAATTTTGATGCCATTCCTACCTACGTAATCATCGACAAACAGGGACACAAAATCTACCAGCACACAGGCTTCCCAGGTATAGAAGCCCTGAAGGAAGCACTAACCAATGCTAATAAATAAAATATGAGAAAAATATTATTAATAACATACATTCTCGTTCTGGCCCTCACAATGCAGGGCAAGAACGAGCATCCTGTACGTTCAGCACTCGTGAGCCAGGGCGACAGTTGCATGGCCGAGCACGACTCTCAGCATGCCATCGGGTTTTATCAACAACATCTCAACACACATCCTGGCGACTTGCCTGTATTACGCAAGTTGGCTTCTTGCTACCGAATGCGCGGCGACAACAAGAAAGCCATCGCCTGTATGGACAGCATACCCAAAGACAGCCTCAACCACGAGGACATGAGAATGCTCTTCTTTACTAATCTGAACCTTGGCAACAAATCTGCAATAGACAACTGGGGACTTCGCATCAGGCTAATGTATCCCAACGACAGCGAGGTGTTTACCACACTCCTTTCACACTGGAACAACTCCAACGAGCCCGAAAACGTTTCGGCCTTCGCCTTATCGTATGTAGAGAAACAGGATTCCACCAACATCCTCATCAATAAAGAGCTTGCCTACTCGCTGTTTCTGCAATTCAGATACAAACAGGCAATACCCTATTACAAGAAGCTTATAGCCGATGGATTCGACAATTATGAATCAAACTTCGTGTTAGGACTATGCTACTATAACACAGAGAAATACCAACTGGCACTACCTTATCTGAAAAGAGCTGTAGACCTGAAAGACGACCCAACCATGAACAGCCTATACTTCTTGGGAATGGACTACAAGAAGCTGGCTGATGCCTGCAAGGCTGATCAGGAAGCAAAAAAGGAAAAATATCGGGAGTTAGCCATTCAGAATCTGAACCGTTCTATAGAAGTTGCCTACCCACGAGAACGTGCACTATACATCAACCAGCAACTGGCAGAGCTTTACTACGATAAAGGAAAGTTCGGAAATGCGGGACATGCTTTCGCCCAATGCATCGAATACGACGATAGCGACAACCCACTCAACTACTACAATGCCGCACAAATGTATATGGCCGATGGTGACGAACTGAAGGCACGCCTGTATCTTCGAATTTTCCTGCAGAAAGCACCGAAAATGAAAGAGGGAGCTGAGAAAGAAAAACTCATCAGTAAAGCCAAGGAACAAATCAAGGCAATGTAGGTGTGCGCAAGATATATCCCTTCTTGATGACCGCCTCGATACTCACTGAGGCATCCGAGCTGAGGGCTCGGCGCAGATAGGTTATCTGCACATTCAGAGCCAAGGAATTGGAATAAGAGTCATCGCCCCATACCTCGTTGAGGATGCTTTCTCGCTCCACCAGTTGGTTAGGATGCGTGGCCAACATCCTTAATATTTCGGCTTGTCGAGAGGTGACTATGACACGTTCGTGGGCACAACGCAGTTCGTTTTGGGTATAATAAAAAGCGATGGAGCCGATAGAAATTGCGGATTCATCGCTATTTTTATTGTTCGAAGGCTGTTTCATCTCATAAATCATGTTTTTGAGGAAAGCATGGCGAATGGCATCAATACGCTTCTGCACCACGATGGTCTTGACGAGATAATAAAGGCATCCCACCAATATCACAAAGAGCAGCAAACTACCTATCAACTGCCAGAGCATGGATCTCAGAACTGGCACAGGCGACATCATCACCTCGAAAGCAATGCCTTGTCGAAACATAGGATTGGTCTGATAACGAACTGTTACGGTTCTCGTCCATTGTCCCGTCACCTCAAAATGGCTATCAAGAAATACGTCTGGATACTTTACTTGCCTAAAGCCCTCTATCTTGCCATACCCTTTTTTATCCAGGTATGGCTGATAAGTTGCGGCTGTGAGCTTATGCTCCCTAAAGGCGGCATAGCGCGAGTATAGCTCATAGGCATCATCAGAGGTAATGCCTATTTTCTGCACCTTGCCTAAATATTTTTTGTTATCCCAAAAGCTGAGCGTAGTAACAGCCTTCTGCACCTTCTTCGTATCAAACTTGGTTTCTATCTTGGTTTTGAACGTGTGCTTTTTATGTCCTTTGTCGGCCTGCAACTTATATGTCTTGAACACATCCCTAAACGTCTTGTCGCAGTCTTCCTTGAACTGGTCCACCGTCTTGTCTAAACTATACTGATACTGGTTATAAAGCCAGTATGCCTGTGTGCAGAAAAGCAGCAGGATGGCCACTCCGCACAACGCCCACACGATTTTGAGATTTATGTTCTTGTTCATGGTTGCAAAGGTACGGATAAAATCGCTAAAAGCCAAGGAACGTAATAAGATAATAATAGAACCAGACACACCATCATAACATCTCAGTAACATTATTATGCGGCTTCATCAGTTAAATACCTTACCTTTGTATTCAGAATACAGACAAACAGCAAAGAACATTATAAAACATCATGACAATGAAAAAAGCATTATTCATCGCTTGGTTGGCATTGGTCCATGCCTGTATGCTCCAAGCCCAAGGCGTTAATGTGTTCGACGAATCGTCCATCGGTATGGGCGATTCCATCGACCAAGAGAAGTATCAAGTCATTTACGACCTCAGCTATGTATACGGCAACCATCATAATAAGCAAGGCACCAACACTAACCGCATTACAGAGCAAATGTTGCTGCAAATAGGCAACCTCTATTCGGCCTTCTACAGCTACCCCATCTTCCAAAGAGACTCGCTCATCTACAGCAACATGAAGAAAGGTATAGAAAGCAACTTCTCGGGTAATTCTGGTACCATCAACTGGAAACTATACAAGAACTATCCCCAGCAAGGCAAGACAGCCTATCTCGACTTTTTTGCTGCCGACCGATACCTGTGCGTAGAGCCTATCGAAAACATCGATTGGCAACCCACCGACAGTACCGACACCATCTGTGGTTATCCCTGCCATCAGGCCGTGGCCGCTTTCAAGGGCAGAACATGGACAGCATGGTATGCAGAAGACATTCCCCTGGACAATGGGCCATGGAAGTTGGGAGGTCTGCCCGGTCTGATTCTCAAGGCTTACGACAAGGACGGCGACTATAGCTTTACCGCCATAGCCATGAAGAAGGGCAATGCTACCACACCTATATATTATAAAGGCAAGACTTTCGAACCCATCGACCGCAAGCAGCTCACCACCATATACAAGAAATATTGCGCCGATCCCATTGGCTACCTCCTGCAAGACAGCAAATATGCCAACATCACCATCAAAGATGGCAAGGGCAACCGCCTGTTGCACTCGAAGCAAGCCGAGCCGTTCAATCCGATAGAGCGATAAAGGGGCTGAGCAGCTATCCTCGATATGCTATCTGGAAATAATCGAGCGGTAGCTTTTAAGCTTTCCTTCCCTGTCTTATCACGTCTGTCAAATAGATGTTAAAACGCATGTTTTTTTTTGCAGAGCGACTTTTTTTTATTATTTTTGCATACAGATTAACATAAAAGAATATAATTATGAAGAAAATAATCTTAGCTATTGCAGCAATACTCTTCATGGGAGAACTAACAGCAACGGCCCAAACAAGAACTACCGTAAGCATTAACGGAATGAAGGGCAGTGACTTCGAGAGCATTGACAGTACCAAGTATCGCATCACCTACGAGGGGAAATGGGTAAACAATCCATCCATCAAGCCATACATCTATACGGAAAGCGAGATGCGACTCGACATTGGTAATAAGGTAACCTACTTTTATGACAGAACGAAACAACTGAAAGACTCGCTGATGAGAGTGAGGACCAAGACAGGCAACTTCGACTTCTCCGACCTTCCAAAGGGAGGACGCTTTCCTTTCTCCTATTACAAGAACTATCCTGCCACCGGGCAATCCACCCACATAGAATCCGTGGGCATGGAAAACTATAAGTGCACGGAAAACATAGAGATACCCAACTGGCAACTCGTTGCCGACAGCACAGCCGACATCATAGGATACCACTGCTTGTTGACCAAAACAAAATTCAAGGGCAGAACTTGGTACGCATGGTATGCCGAAGACATCCCGATGCAAGAAGGTCCTTGGAAACTTTGCGGACTGCCAGGTCTGATACTGAAGGCATACGATGAAAACCGCGAATATGAATTTACAGCCATAGGCATGAGTACTGTCAAAACTGCAGAACCGATAACCATTGGCAAGGGAAAAAGAGAAGAAATCAGCCAAGAGGGACTTAGAAAAGCCAAGGAGAAGTTTACGCCAGGCATGATGTTGGAAGGTCTTTCCACCAAGATCGTAGCTATGAAAGACGAACACGGAAATGATGTGGACATAAAGAAGTTCATGAATAAGAAAAACGTCTTCAACCCTATAGAACTATAGTAAGACCTGTTTTTAATAAAGTAATAATACCCTAAAATGGCGGCGATAATATCTCAGAAATATCATTTTTTTGCTATAATCAAAGAAGACGATACCTTTGCCATTGCTAAACAGAAAAACAATAGATAGAGTATGAAGAGAATTGTTGCTGCTTTCATCACAATGTTATGGATGCTTGCGGTACCAACGGTGCTGCAAGCACAAACCGAAATAAGCGGTTATGTGGAAGATTCACTTTCGCACAACCGCTTGCCTAACGTTTCCATCACTTTGCTACGCAATGGAAAACCCATCAAGTTTACCCGAAGCAAGGCTGATGGTTCTTTTGTTCTATCTGTCGACGAAAGGCACGTGGGCGATATGCTGCAAGCTACCTGCATGGGCTACAAAAAGACAAAAACATCGATTTTTTCGTACAAAGAAGCCATTATCAAAATGCCTTCCACCGCATTCGTGCTCAAAGAGGTGCAGGTGAAAGGCTCACGCATCACAGGCCGCGACACCGTATCGTTCGATCTAACACGATTTGCCGACGCACGAGACAACTCACTCAAAGATGTGCTAAAGAAACTGCCCGGTGTGGATGTGGCCAAGAATGGGCAGATCAACTATAATGGCAAGCCCATCAACCGATTCACCGTGGAAGGTCTCGACCTAACGGGAGGCAAGTACAACCAACTGGAGGAGAACATCAAGGCCAAAGATGTAAAAAAGGCCGAAGTCATCGAGCATGACCAGCCTATCAAGGCATTGCAGGACAAGACCTATACCGACAACGTGGCCATGAATATTGCCCTCAAGGACAGTGCTCGCGACCAGCTCATGCCTACCATCAAGCCATACCTATTAGTAGGTAACCACACCTATGTGGGTGGCGAGGTCAACCTAATGCAGATAGGTAAGAAAAGACAAATGATGTACGATGCCGCTTACGATCGCACTGGCAAAGACCTAAGCGGAAGCCTCGATGAATTAGCCTCGTACAGCAACCGGTTATCCTCAACCACACTCCCCACATGGCTCTCAGTTCCAACCCTTGAAGCCCCTATCGACGAGGAGCGATTGCGCTTCAATACCTCTCAAAAATATTCAATCAATCACATCTCCAAGAACAAGCAGGATGCCGAAACCCGACTCGAGGCCAACTATGTGCGCTCGCTCATCAAACAAAACCGAGAAAACACCTCCATCTACGACCTTGGAGGCGAAGAGCCTGTGATGACCTCAGAACAAACACGCAAGACCATGAAGAACGACATACTGAACATAGAATGGGAAAACAAGCTCAACCAAGCCACCCACTATGGCAATGAGCACTTCAGCCTGAATGCCCAACAAACCGACGGTCTATCCGCCATCAACCAAGCGCTCACCCAGCGCATACGCATACCACAACTCAACATCGAAGGCAGCCTCTATCGCCTCTTCGTATGGAAGAAGAGCCAACTGTCATGGCGCTCGATAGCCGACTACCATCATGGCGTGGCCGACCTGTATGTGAACGACGACCGCAGCCGCCTACGCACCAACCTATGGCATACTGCCCATTCCGTGGAGTGGCAGAAGAGCAGATTTCACTGGAGCCAACGATATCAAGCCAGCATCGACTTCAAGGACATCATCGTGGGCGACCAAACCTCCAACGCAAAGAAAAACCACAACATTGACATCTGCGCAAAGCTGACTTCCTTCTGGCAGTACAAGACTGGCGACTTGAGGATGTACTTCTCGCCCACCTTCACCTGGGAACGATTCACCAGACAGCAGAAGACCCTCCTCACCGCATCGCCCTTTGTGTATCTCAACCAGAAAATAGACTTCCGCAGGGAGCTTACTTTCTACACGGGCTACAACACCTCGACAGGCAGCCCCACCACCTATGCCATAGACCAATATCGCCGAAGTTATCGCTCCTGGTATACCTCGGCTGACATCGTTCCCATCAACCGTTCGCTATATGGCAAGCTGAGCTACGACTACAAGCGCCCCATCACAGAGACCTTTTTCAGTGTCTCGATCAACGCCAGCCGATACTGGCAGAACACCGCCTCCGACCTTCGCATCGTAGACGGCAACTATTACACCGCCATTTATAAGCAGAACAGTAAGAGCGACAACCTTGGTGCCTCGCTCTATGTATCGAAGGGTTTCTACGACTGGCACCTAAAGACTCGACTCAAGGCAGACTACAACTATAGCAAAGGCACACAGTATACCAGCCATCAGACCATCGACTACACCAACCAGACCTATACGTTGACCCCATCCATCGACTTCTCGCCCTCATGGTGTCAGCTTAGCTACGAAGGAGAGTTCACAAAACTTAACACAAAACGAGCAAAATCGGCGAATTCATCACTATTCAACTGGCGGCAAGAGCTCTCTGCCACCGCTACCATCCATAACGTCGACCTTACTTTCTCGCTCGTGCATTATCGCAACGAACTGCAAGAAGGCGACAATATAAACTGCTTATTGGGGGATGCCACGGCCGTTTGGCGCATCAAAAAGCTCCGCCTTTCGGCAGAGCTTCGTAACATATTCAACAAAAAGAGTTACGCCGAAACTACATACAGCGGCGTTAGCACCCTGACCAATAGTTATGAGTTGCGTCCCCGCGAGCTAATGCTTACCGCACAGTATGCCTTCTAACGGCATTCATACAGTATTATAACTGCATACTAATAACATTCGCCCCCTTTCCGCTCTTAGTAGCGACGAAGCCTTGCCCCTAATAGCAACGAGCGTTGGTCGCTATAGGGCCACCTTCAGAGAGAGAGAGAAAAAAAAAGCTATATGGATTTTATGCCTACTCGGCATGCTCGTTTTACTCCGCCTGAATACCGAAATACTCGTTGAGTTCGGCAATGGCAGCACCATCCGTATTCTGCAAGTCCTTTATGAGCTTACCCTTCTCTAACAAAAGGATGCGGGAAGAGATATCTGCCACAAAGTTGAGATTATGGCTGGAGATGATGACCATAGTGCCATGCTCCTTGCACACCTGATGAATCAGTCGGGCTATGTTCATCTGCGAAGAAGGGTCGAGATAGTTGAAAGGCTCGTCGAGCAAGAGAACCTTGGGGTTAATGATCATTGCGCCAATGATACCTATCTTCTGGCGGTTGCCCTGCGAGAAATCACGCAGATACTTCTTGGTTCCCATGATTTCATCGTGCATAAACGTCTCAAAAGGAGCCAGACGTTCCTTCATCGTCTCTTCGTCAATACCATAGACATCACCTATAAACGAGAAATACTCCTCCGGGGTCAGGAAGTCAACCAAGAAGCGTCCGTCAATATAGCTGCCCGTATAGGTTTTCCAGTCTTCCGACTCGTTGACCTTCTTTCCGTCGCTCTCCACAAAACCGTCGTCAGCCTTTATCAGGTCGAGGACAAGACGCAGCAAGGTGGTCTTTCCTGCTCCGTTGTTACCTACCAATCCCACTAACTCTCCCTGGGCAATATCGAGGTTTTCTATATCCAGCACGGTTGTGCCATTATATATTTTCTTGAGATTCTGTATCTTAATCATTTTGCTGTACATTTTAATTCGTTGAACATAAAACTTAATTCTCCATATATTTCTCCATGCGTTCATAGCGTCTGCGATCGTATATAGCTGCCACACGTGCTATTACCTTGCGATGAATCAACAAGCACACGACAGCCATAGTTACGCTGACGATGCACCACACCTCAGCTCCCCACAGATAATAGACACCTGCCATAAGACCTGAAGGTACCAAGAAGACAATACCATAAAGATTGATCTTCATGTTGGCTCCCTGCATGTTGAACATCGAGTTGGAGAAGATTTCCAACCGTGACGAAAAGAGACAGGTAGGCAGATTGGAAAGGTTAACAAACACAGCCATACCCATGGCGCCCAACAAGGTGAATACCGTTATTTCGGGAGAAAGGAAGACGAAGACCAAACTGAGAACCGTCATCACACCGCTGATACTCAGATAGAAGTAGAAGCAGTTGCGCAACAGTTGTTCCACCTTGACAGGTTTTGTCATCAATCCCTGAAAGAAGTTGGCCTCTATACCAAAAGTCCACTGCGACAAGACTACCGAAGGCAGCAATACATCTCCCACCACATACATGATCAAGGAAACTTGATTACTAGTACCTTCGTCGGGCAGGAATACCATCAGCAGGGCATCGAGGAAGAAGATGATCACCATGACAAGCACCATGTTGCGCACACGTTTGGCACGAAGCAGTCCGATGTACTGCAGCTTGTAAAGCGTTGTCTTGCCAAAACTTCTGAAACGGGACGTCTTCTGCTTGTGCTCATTATAAATCTTCAGGTTATAGAGATAGAAAAGCAAGCCGGTGATGATGAGCACAGCCCATACAGCCATACCGATGTTGATCAAAAATCCCGGCATCCAGGCGAAACATACAAGATAGGCAGTAAGGATGGCTCCCATACCTATCCAGCCCAACAGCAAGGGCCAGCGCAGCATCCAGTCGGTAGTTTTATAATAGCAAGTGACATAAATGCCATTGATGAAAGAGAAAGCCTGCATCAGCAGATAGCCCACAATGGCCTGAGGCACGCTGAGCATCCAGAAAAGCATGGGGAGCATGAGCACAGGCATGACGTAATTCCAGAAATTGGCAAGATTGGTAAGCAACAGGAAACGGTTCCAAACCTTCTCGGGCACAGGTCGCGACTTGAGATAATCGTCCATGGCCGTGCTGTCGTGCTTCATCACCACCTTTAGGATAATATCGGGCACCAGCATTGTCAACACCAAAACGGCACAAAGAGCATCAGGAGTTCCGTCCTCGAAGAGTTCCTCGCCATCGAGGGTAGCTCCAAAGTAGAAGCCCAAGCCCACCATCACATAAACGAAGATGAGATAACCACCCACAACGGCATCCTTCCAGGTGAAGGAGCGACGTTGCTGAAGCCACCATAGTCTAAACAATAATCGTAACATAAATCTGTCTTATTAATGGTTTACGGGCACAAAGATAAGCAAAAAGTGCCAAAAGTCATTTCTTTTTGACAGAAATAACCTAAAAATAACCATCAAAAGATTGTGATAACATCAATGCCCACCCTTGGTACAGTAAGTAACCATGGGTGGGCATTATACATCTCCTCTTCATTTAATTTCATAATATTATTTAATTTTTTTTGCAGTTAAAGTATAAAAGGATATCTTTGTATTTAAAAAAACTGGCACATGTGCCTAAAATTTTAAATAGTATGGAAGAGATTAAACGAGATTTCTATCTTAATCAGTTGATTGCAGGTAAACAAAATGGATTGATTAAGATTGTCACAGGTATTAGAAGATGTGGCAAGTCTTATATACTTTTCAAGATGTTTCGCAAACATCTGATAGATAAAGGTGTAAATTCTGACCATATTTTATCTATAGCTTTTGATGATGTCTTGAACGAAGAATATTGTAATCCGAAAACTCTTCTACTCTATATCAAATCGCAGATAAAGGACGCAAGCATATACTATGTTTTGCTGGACGAGGTGCAGATGGTTGAAAATTTTGAGGGGGCATTAAACAGTCTTTTACATATAGAAAATGTGGATGTTTATGTAACAGGAAGCAACTCTAAGTTCCTTTCTTCAGATATCGCAACAGAATTTAGGGGAAGAGGTGATGAAATCAGAATCTATCCACTTTCTTTTTCAGAATACTTGTCTGCTTATAATGGTGATAAATACGATGCATGGAGAGACTATGTCACCTATGGCGGACTACCATTGATACTCTCATTGGAAACAAATCAACAAAAGATAAATTATCTGAAGAATTTGTATTCCACATTATATTTGAAAGACTTGATAGATAGAAATGGCATAAAAAAGCCGACGGAGTTTGATACTCTTGTCAAGGTTATGGCATCTTCTATAGGGTCTCCTTGTAACCCTAACAAATTGAGCAATACTTTTAAGAGCGAAGAGAAAACAGTTTTGTCCTCATTCACTATTGATAGTTATTTACGAATGATGCAAGATGCCTTTCTTTTAGAAAAAGCTTGTCGGTATGATATCAAAGGGAAAAAATATATTGGTACGCTTTCCAAATACTATTTCGTTGATATGGGATTACGAAACAGTTTGCTGGATTTTCGCCAGATAGAGGAAACGCATTTGATGGAAAATGTCATTTATAATGAATTGAGAAGTCGTGGTTATTTAGTAGATGTGGGCTTGGTTGACATCAGAACTCGAACAGAAGCACATGGCATGATTCGTAAACAGTTTGAAGTTGATTTTGTAGTCAATAGCGGCTCGAAACGTTATTACATTCAGTCAGCTTTAGCCCTTCCAAGTGAAGAAAAAATAAATCAAGAATCCGCATCTTTAAAGCTTATTTCAGATAATTTTCAAAAGATAATCATAGTAAAGGATAATATCATATCTCATCATAATGATGATGGTATATTATTCGTCAACTTATTCGATTTTTTGTTGAACAAGTTTCAATTATAGATACGTTGTTTAAAATTTTAGGCACATGTGCCTAAAATTTTAAACAACGAAGAGGAGTATTCGTTTCTCTTGACACAAATAAATATTGCCCACCCTTGGTACGGTAAGTAACCATGGGTGGGCAATACGGATTTCTCCTTTTATTTTTAAGCAATTAAGATAAATCTTGTGATTTACTTAACCATTACCTTCTTTCCGTTAATGATATAAAGACCCTTAGACAGAGAATTTGCCTTAGAAGTAGCTATCTTCACACCTTCTATTGTATAAATAGTGTTGCTTGATGCTCTATTAGTTACAATCTCGCTAATACCTGTTGGGGTAGTACCTACCACATTGAGCTTAGCCCAATCGGCATTTGCCTTGAACGACTCAACCAAAGCATCAGGAACGATAAGAGTAATATTCTTAAGATCTTTCTGCTCGTCAACATACTGGAACAAACCACTTGGCATCTTTGGAGCTTCTGTGCCAGAATATGCACTCCAGTCGATAGTGGCAAGAGAGTAATTGCTGCCGAAGAGATACTTGCCGAGTGTAATCTTAGCAGGCAACTTTACGGAAATGAGTTTCTCGCATTTGTCAAATGCGCTTTCACAACTTGTGATATTATTAAACTTAGAAAGGTCTACTTCTGTAATCGCAGAACCAAAGAAAGCATCGGTGAGGTTAGTCACGTTTACACAGTCAGAAATGTCTATGTTCTTCAGACTTGTGCAGTTCTGGAAAGCAGAGCGCAAACTTTTGAAATGAGCAGCCTCTTCCGCAGCTGGCATCTTAACTGTAACAAGAGCGTTGAGACCACGGAATGCGCCATAACCTGAAGAAAGATAAGCATACGTATTAGCTTCAATCTTGGCCTGACTCATATCAATTTCCTCTATGGTAGAGTTACCTACAGGTGGGAAGCCGGTGTTGTTGCCAATGGCAAGAGACAGAGCCTGCAGTTTAGCTTGTGACCATGTGCCTGTAAGAATGAGTTTCTTGGCATCACTGAGCTGTGCAGGAATCTCTTCAGCATCGATTGTATACACCTTTTCTTCTGTAGCCTGCTCAACGGCACATTCTGTAGGAAGAGCAATGTAGGTCATCTGGTCTTCTGAGCAATAGTTACCAAGCTGTCCGGCACGGTTTTTACCCCAACCATAAATCTTACCATCGGTAGACAGAAGCACACAATAACCATTACCGCTTGCCAGTTGAGTGCCCTTAACACCTTCTGGAATCTTTACGACAACTGGTTCTACAATGGTTTCCTGACCTTCTGTGGCATCAACAGGAACACCACTTCCATCTCCGAGAGCACCGTCTACATTAGAGCCCCATGAGTAAATCTTGGTGATAATACCATCTTCACCTCCAACACCCACATAACGGTTATTGTCGCAGCCAGTGATGGCAATGACCTTCTCGCCAGTACCGAATGTGATTTTTGCAGGAGTAGACATTTTTTCTGTATCAGCATCTTTAATGCCAGCCATATTATTGCTATTGTCGCCCCACACCCATAATGAGCCATCTTTCTTGATGGCATAAGCGGTTTCAACAACAGCAAAGATATAAGCCCAGTCGTTGTCAGTACCCAACTGGACAGGGCTTTTACAATATCTCGCATTGTTCATAAGGGGTTTCTGCTGGTTAACACCCCATCCCCAAAGTGTTCCGTCGGTTTTCAGAGCAATGGTAAATTCATTACCAAGGCTTACCTGAGCCCAATCATTGTCTGTTCCAACCTGTGTAGGAGTGGTCTTACTTTGATACGAACCTAAGCCAAGTTGTCCCGAGCGACCGTCACCCCATGCCCAAAGAGTACCATCTGTCTTGATAGCTGAAGCAGTATGACCGAAGAAGCGTGAACAGCTAACAGTTTTCCAGTTGCTGTCTTTGCCCACCTGCGTGGGGACTTTATGACTGGTAGCTCCATCGCCTACACCAGACACGCCGTCAGAGTTGTCACCTACAGCCCACAATGTACCATCGTTCTTGATAAAGAAACCATAAGCCTGTCCGGCACTGGTCATCGCCCAGTCTTTATCAGTTCCTACCTGTGTTGGTACAGAAATCTTTACGGTCTTGTCGTCAATACCCATCTGACCAGATTCGTTCCATCCGAAAGACCATAGAGATCCATCTTTGTCAATGGCATACGTTGTTCCGTCTCCTGTGTTCACACTCTTCCATGTATGTGTCTGTGCATTGACACCACATACTCCAAGCACAGCCACCAAGGCGGTGCTGGCCATTTTGCGTGTAAAATTCTTCATTGTTTATAATTTTTATGTTTACCTATATATTATTTTCTAAATAACTGAAATAGAGCCTAAAAAATAATTATAATAGCTTTTAGCTCTATCTAAGGATTTTAGCAGTCTGACCGTTAGGACCTGAAACGATGTAGAGTCCATGACCAGCATTTGGCACATTGATATGAGCCTTTCCATTGGATATACGACCATTGGCAAGCGTTGCGCCGCCAGCATCGACTATGGTAACACGACCATCAGCAGGAGAAGTAACCTCGATAGTATTACTGTCAGAGAAACGAGCAATGAGGCGTTCGCTATTCGTTGTGGTTGCAGCATTTATACCTGCGGCAATGTCTGGAATACGAATAATAGGACAAATGGCAAAGCTGCCCGTACCGCCACCATACATATTAATAGGACGCAAATAGTCGGTCTCACCTTTCTGACGTGCAAAAGAATTGTGACTAAGCAATGAGTAAACCTGTGTCTCATCAAGTTGCTTGCCCACCATATCTTTTAGCAAGACGAAGTCTTCTGTAGAAGGATCGTTGCTGAAACCCTCAACACTTACAAAGAATGTGGTTTTACCATACATGGAAAGAGGTTCAGAGAACTTAACCTGAGCAAGGGCGCCATCATAAACAGGACACCAAGCGCCATCTTCTCCATCTGCCTTGATATCCTTCATGTAAACAGTTTCCGCCTCTACAGGTAGATAAATCAACTTTGCTTCTTTATCTGTAATATTGGTCATCCATACCTTAATTATCAATTTGGCACCATCCTTATACTTTGTAGGCTTTTTAAGCAGATAAACATTGATGCCGTCAAGGAAGGCTTCATCAGTTCCAAGCATAAAGAGATTACCCCAACCAACAATATCTACCGAATTGGTTCCTCCTACATATCCTTGACCATTGCCATACGCCAATGCAGAAAGCATATATGTGGAGCCCCATTCGCGACAGTCGATGGTTGTTATCTCCGAAGTGCCTCCCACCTTTATAGTATAAGGAGCAGTATAGCTGTTGGTTTCAGTGCCGTTTTCCACCGTAAGAGTAGGCATAGCATAGATACCAGGCTTGGAATAGCTTACCTGGATATCACTACTTGTGAAAGAAGACACTCTGCTTCCTGGCACAGTCCATTGGTACGAGGTAATATTTCCTGTCGATTGATTTACATAACTTGCTTTCTTGTCGGAAGAAGCCAACAGCCATGCTCCCCCATTAATGTCCTTGTGCTTGAACAGGTAATTACAACTGGCGTTGTCTCCTTGCGAAATGGTTCCAAGGTTAGCTAAAGGTACAGGCGTCTTATAGTTTGCCTTCAAACCATTATTAGCAGCAGCTAATAATTTTGCTTTAGACGCTGTTTGCAGCAACTCAGCTTTGGGTGTAGGAATAATGTAAGAAACCTCCTGTGCACGACTCCCTGTTGTACCAACAGCACCAAGAGTCATGGTCAGCAAGCCGATACCAAACTGCTTCATTAAGTGTCCCATAATGTTTGATTAATACTAATAAATTCTGCAACACTAAAAATTATTTTTAAGAATAAGTACCTGGACCAACAATTGTTTTGCCAGGAGGTTGCCAAATCAGAAGACTCACTTAACTCAGTGTTGCAATAAAAATCAAGTAACTCTTCAAAAGACAAGGCGAAGTATTTATATCTGTCCCACTTGGTTACGGTAAGTAACCATGGGTGGGCAATGTATTTGATAGGATAAGGAAGCGGCAGCTTTATTTCAATCTGAACATGACGGGAATCTTTACCGTGCCGGCAACGACCTTGCCTTTCCCCTCAGGCACAAAGCGAGGCATCAGCTTTACCACTCTCAAAGCCTCCTTGTCGAAAAGAGGGTCGTCGCTCA